>SAMEA5043647__coassemble_213_pt1 | contig 56959 bp, 52 predicted proteins | sample SAMEA5043647__metabat2_low_PE_001 | metagenome-assembled genome bin SAMEA5043647 (sample SAMEA5043647) | Gadus morhua | reverse complement strand
ACCAGAATTACGGAATAGTTAATAAAAAACGGTGCTAATGAGCACCGTTTGTAATCAAATGACATTTTTATCTCTCAATTTACAGAGATAAGAAGGGGAATCATCGTATTAAACGAATTTTTTTACGCCATCAGGAGCGCCAACCAATAAAACATCGGCGCCACGGTGAGCAAATAAACCAACCGTCACAACACCAGGAAGGGCATTAATTTTATCTTCAAGCTCTTTCGCATTGGTGATTTTCATGTTGTGAACGTCTAAGATCATATTACCATTATCAGTAACAACGCCTTCACGGTAGGCAGGATCACCACCTAACTTAACCAGTTCACGAGCAACATAAGAGCGTGCCATTGGAATGACTTCAACAGGAAGAGGAAACTCACCTAATATGTCGACTTGTTTTGTGTTATCAACAATACAAATAAACTTATCAGAAATTGCAGCAACGATTTTTTCACGAGTAAGGGCTGCACCACCACCTTTAATCATCTCGTTCAGACCATTGATTTCATCCGCGCCATCGACATAAACATCAAGACCAGCAACATCGTTACAATCAAAAACTTCAATACCGAGTTCTTTTAGTTTTTCTGTTGAAGCAACTGAACTTGATACCGCACCTTTAATGTCATCTTTCATTGTCGCAAGTGCGTCGATGAAATGATTTACTGTTGATCCTGTACCTACACCAACAATGCTGCCAACTTCTACGTATTCTAACGCTGCCCAACCGGCTGCTTTTTTCATCTCGTCTTGAGTCATGACATTCTCCTAATGAAATAATAGTGTTCAATATGAAAGCGGCGTGATTATAACGTACAGATTTTTCTTCGTCAGAAAAAATAAGTCTAGAAAGAGTAAAAAAGTGATGTGAAGATACTTAAAGCAAACGTTTTCGGTTGTTTTTTACCATTTCCATATTTTATCAGAGGTAATGATACGAGGAAGAGGAACATCCCAAGATTCAACAGGTAAAATATCGACTTGTTGGCAAGAGTGAGCAATACCTATAGGCATAGGACCTTGTTGATATTGATGCCAGTTCTTAAGTGTACGGTCGTAATAACCGCCCCCCATACCTAACCGGTTTCCTGTGTGATCAAAAGCAACTAGAGGAGTTAAGATAAGATCCAATTCAGAGATAGGAATGACTTTAGTTTTATCTAACTTGGGTTCTCGTATTTGGTATTTATTTACGATAAGAGGTGTCGTGCGGTCATATTCAAGAAATAGTAGGTAGCCTTTAGAAAAAGGATGGATTACCGGTAAGAAAACGTTTTTTCCTTGCTCCCATAGCCACTCAATTAATAAGTGAGTACCTATTTCGCCATCAGCTGAAAGGTAAATAGCAATAGATTGAGCTTTTTGTATTGAAAGATCAGTGGAGCATTGCTGTACGAGATCGTAAGCGGCTTGATGTTGATATTGCTGAGAGAGGTTTTTACGACGTTGACGGATGTCTTGTCGAAGGTGTCGACGAGATTGCATGGAATACCCCAAAGTGCCGTAGTGGAACGTAGCCCTTGAACCCTAGGTTCAAGGCGGATCAGCAAAGTTTACCGTAGGCTTCTCAGTACAAGCCGAGCATGCTCAATAGCAAACAAATACTAACCCTAATTTGTGCTTATCGGCTCAGGGACATAGATCCGACCACAAACACTCCAGGGTAAATTTAATTCTTTTGCTATCCTTAGCGATGAGACTATTCTGCCGTACTTTCTTCCGTTTTACTAGGCTTTGCTAAAGAAATTGCAGCTTCTAATGCACTAGCAAGCAGTCCCATGCGCTGGTAAACATCAGATGAGTGTTTACTTGCTTCATTTTTAGACATATGTAACTCATAACAGATATTTAGCGATGTGATCGTTAATAATTGTTCTGTATTCGTTACTTTAGTGCGTTCCGATAATTCATTTACTCGGTTATTTAAATCTTTAGCCGCCTCTTTTAAAGCTGCTTCTTGACCAGCAGGGCAGTTCACCTTAATGGCACGTCCTAATATTTGGACTTGGACAGCTTGGCTTGTCATCAATACATTACTCATCGTTAAACTAGGGGATAACACTGATTTATTTTATCTTCAGTGATAATTATATGAAACTATAAGAAATGCATTAATAAGATTCAAGCATTTCCCTTCTCTTTGTTGACAGCGGTTAACTATATTCTTAATAAAACAACAATATGATGAAAAGATACTCAATTGAAAGTGATCGTGAGTTTTCTGAATTTGCTTGAAGTGGTAGCATGGGGTACTAATCATAAATTTAGAGAGCTTCTAATGAGCGAAATTAAAATGCCAGAATTCCTGACTGTAGAGTCAGCCCTTAAAGACAGTGGATTAGCGGTAACGCCCGCAGAATTACACGGCCTGCTAGTTGGTATGATAAGTGGTGGATTGCCTTTAGATGATAATGCATGGAAGCCTTTAATGTATGATTACACTAATGATGGATTAGGATGGCCTGACAGTGCCATTCAGATCGGAAGTGCCGTTTTCCAATTTACCGTTGCAGAGTTAACGGGAAGCGAATTGGCTCTCTCAATGTTAATTCCTAATGATAAAGAAGGACTAATGAACCGAGCTGATGGACTAAGTGAGTGGGTGAATCATTTTATTTCAGGACTTGGTTTAGTTGATCTGAAAATGGATAAAGCATCAGAAGCATTAAAAGAAGCTTTAGTTGATCTAGAAGAAATTGCGCGTCTAGGGATCGACGAAGATGATGATATTGAAGAGCAAGAGAGTTTATTTGAACAAGTGTTAGAACATGTGCATGTTTGTGTATTAACTATTCACTTAGAATTGGGTCAACGTATTCATAAAGATGCGTCTAAAGCTGTCCACTAATGAGTGAAGATATGACACATTATGATGTTGTTATTGTTGGTGGAGCAATGGCTGGAGCTACTCTAGCGTTGGCACTACAACAAATGACCAAAGGTGCATTATCTATTGCCGTTATAGAGGCTTTTGAACCCAATATAGATAAGCATCCTGGGTATGATTCTCGTAGTATTGCACTGTCGAGCGGAACCACTCAATTATTGAAAGATGTGTCGTTATGGTCTGAAATAGAACCAGTAGCGACGCCTATTCATCATATTCATGTGTCAGATCGTCATCATGCAGGGATAACAGAGCTTACTTCTGCAGAGCTTAATATTGACAGCTTAGGTTACGTTGTTGAGTTAGCCGACGTTGGCCGTTTTTATCATCAAAAACTGTTAGCGACCGATAACATTAATTTTATTTGTCCAGTTACTGTGGTTAATATTGAACGTTTATTAGCGTCATCGATAATTCACTTATCAAACGGAGAAGCTATTTCAACGTCATTAGTGGTTGCGGCTGATGGTGCAGAGTCTCAAACGTGTAAGAGTATGCAGATTGAAGCTCAAGAGTATAATTTTGAGCAAGTAGCCATTATTGCGAATGTAACAACAGAGTGCCACCCACAAGGTAAGGCATTTGAACGTTTTACTGAGAATGGGCCACTCGCCTTACTTCCAATGTCTCAAGGGCGTAGTTCACTGGTATGGTGTGTAAGCCCAGAAGAAGCAGAACGTATTTCGTCTTTTGATGATAAGGCTTTTTTAGCACACTTACAGATCGCGTTTGGCTGGCGTTTAGGGGTAATGAAAAAAGCAGGAAAACGAGCGCATTATCCATTGTGGTTACGTCATCAAACTCAGCACGTGTCACACCGTTTTGCGGCTATTGGTAATGCAGCTCAAACATTGCATCCTATTGCAGGGCAAGGGTTTAATTTGGGTATTCGAGATGTTTTTTCGTTGGCTGAATGTATTTCTGATGCTTTTAGAGATAATGTTGATGTTGGTGATTATTCTGTTCTTTCTCGTTATCAGCAACGACGTCAATCTGATCAAAAACAAACCATAACAATGACAGCGGGTTTAATCTCTATTTTTGCGAATAATGTTTTTCCTATGGTTGTAGGAAGAAATATGAGCTTATACGCGGTTGATATTTTCCGTTCTTTTTTAAAACCCCTAACATTACGTGCAATGGGTCGAGTGAATAGATAATTATGATGCAAAGTGTAGATATTGCGATTATTGGGGGGGGCATGGTTGGCTTGACTGTTGCTGCTGCTCTAGAAAAAAGCGGTTTAAGAATCGCAATTATAGAAAGTCACTTACCTGATGCGGAATTAACTGCTTTACCTGATGTTCGTGTTTCAGCGATTAGTCGTGCAAGTGAAAATATTTTAACGAATGTTGGTGCTTGGGAAGGCATTATCTCAAGACGAGCGGCGGCTTATACTTCAATGAAAGTATGGGAACAAGACAGCTTTGCGCATATTGATTTTGATGCAACACAAATCGCCCAACAAGATTTAGGCCATATTATTGAGAACCGAGTTATTCAACTTTCTTTACTCGATAAAATAACGAAACAAGATAACGTAACGTTATTCGCTCCTGAGCGTTGTGCGAGTATTATGTTTGGCGAAAGTGAAGCATGGATTAATTTAGAATCAGGCAAAGGAATAACGGCTAAGTTGGTTGTTGGTGCTGATGGGGCTAATTCATGGTTACGTAATCAATTAGATATTGCTCTTACACATTGGGATTATGGACACAGTGCACTGGTAGCCAATGTTCGAACTGTTGATGATCACCATAAAGCAGCTCGTCAAATTTTTAGATCTGAAGGCCCACTTGCTTTCCTTCCGTTAAGTGAGCCCAATCTAAGCTCTATTGTATGGTCACTTGATCCATTACATGCTGAAAATTTAGTATCAATGCCTAGCGATGAGTTTAATAAGCAATTAACGGCGGCGTTTGATAATCAATTGGGGCTTTGCAAGGTTGAAGGAGAGCGACAAGCTTTTCCATTAAAAATGCGCTATGCAAAAGACTTTGTCCGAGAGCGTGCTGTATTAGTCGGAGATGCCGCTCATACGATTCACCCACTCGCAGGGCAAGGTGTCAATTTAGGATTAGCAGATGCAGCGGCATTAGCTGAAACGATTATGACGTTGCAACAAGAGAACAAAGATATTGGTTTAAAAACCAATTTACGGAGTTTTGAGCGATGGAGAAAAACGGAAGCTGCTCAAATGATAGCGTCTATGCAAGGTTTTAAAGAGTTATTCTCAGGCTCTAATCCACTAAAAAAACTGGTTAGAGGTCTTGGTATGTCATTAACGAATGAACTTACACCAGTAAAAGATGAATGTTTAAAAAGAGCATTAGGATTATCGGGGCATTTACCAAAAATAGCAAAATAACCCCATTAAGTAGACCGTAAAAAGGTAGCTCATGGCTACCTTTTTTAGTGTTCAATTCTTGATTTTTTACGTTTAATGATTCTGTATTAATAGGCCATTCTCAAGCGATTAACCTCAACATTTATTTCTTTTATCATACGATAATGCTCACGCTCTGCTTGAGTTGGGACAATCAAGCGACCCTCTTCAAATCTAAATTCACCAATGCCATGAATATGAATCCGTCCGTTAAATAGTCGACTAATATGTTTAGCAATCATGCTTGGTGCATAGTGCTTAAAAAATCGCATCACGTTATCCTTAGGTGATTAATACTAATTAAATCTTGTGCTAGGCCTAAATTATAAGACAGTAAAGATGACATGAGTATTACAGAGTTAGAATATGGTGATGGTAAGCGCAAAATGGTCAAGTTAATGTATTGAAATTTGATCTATATTCAGAATTAACAACTGCTAACAAAATAATGTCAAAAAAAGCCCGAAATGTTTTTCGGGCAAACAGTCACAGATGCATTTCCAACATTTATAGGCCGTTGGAATAAATTGTTTGGAGTTAAACAATTTATGTATTCTTTTGTAATAAAAGAACACAGATAAGATAACCAACTTGCAATTGAATTGCTACTTATTCATAATAAATAAATAACAATTCATTCTTGTGTCTTGATTTATGCAGGTTACTTCAAAGCAGCAATGTAACTATGTATTAAATACTCATTATTGAAACGCAAAGTATGAGTGATTTAATTTACTCTTCATCTAATGAGTAAGGTTGATTGCCTTTGTTCCAAATTGAATCTTGGAGTTTGAACTGGGTACCTTCCTCTAGGTCGTTAGGTAAAATAGCAAGTGCTAACGTATAACCATCTTCAAAACGGTAAGCCGATACGATAGTGCCTCCTTTTCGCCAGTTTTCACCCACACTACGTTCAATTGCATCACCTGCGACAGGTATTGAATTGGATTGACCTGATAATAGGTACATTGCTCGTTTATTAATGCCTCGATATTTTGCTCGAGCAACGGTTTCTTGTCCTGTGTAGCAACCTTTAGCAAAGCTGATACCACCGACAGCTTGTAAATTCATGGCTTGTGGAATGTGAGCGTTACTTAATGCATTATCTAGCTGAGGTAAACCATGTTGAATTGTGTGTAATGACCATAATGATTCGTCACATAGCACCGTGTTACTTTCTTGGTTTATTATATTTTTTTTGTGTTCTGGTGTGGTGACGAGTAACCATTGAGTTTCACTTATTTTAGCAAACGTTCCAAGCTCGCAAGCACGAACATTCGCGTCAGTTGTTGTGTGTTTGTTTACCCAATCTGTTGCCTTTTTACCGCTAATCCCCAATAAAACGTCATCACCAACCGCGATATCAACTTTAGAAAATACAGAGTATTTTTTTATTTCAGTGAGTTCTGTTTCAATGGCACTTCTTCGCTGAAATAAAGCATAACCATCGTTATGGTTGAACAGTTGGAAAATACTCCATAATTTACCTTTTGCATCACAATGGCCACCAAAGGTAATGTCATCCTGTGGGAGAGTTACTACATCAGCGGTTACTTGTCCCTGAAGGTAGGACTTTTTATCATTACCGATCATTGTGATCAAAGCCCAATCATTAAGCTCTGAAATAGCAAGCGCAGGTAATGTGTCTTCTTTTTTAATTGATAGTTTTGGAAACAATGTGCTCATCATTAAATTCTTATTTTGTTGAGTAATTCTCTTTATAGTAAATGCCTAGATTTTAAATGTCAGTAAAAGAAACATCAGTTTGATGTCTCATCTTCTTCATCTTGTTACTTTTGATCATGGTTGTCATCGGGATTGACTGATAAAATCAGACCAGTTATTTCTATTTTAGTTAGGGAACTGTATGTACAGTGTCGAAGAAAAAGCTCGAGTTAAGTGGGCTTGCCGTCGTGGCATGTTGGAATTAGATGTGGTTATCATGCCATTTTTTGATGAATGCTTTGAAGAACTAACAGAAGCTGAGCAACAAGGTTTCGTTTCTTTACTTGAAAGTGATGACCCAGATTTATTTACTTGGATCATGGGACATGGCCGCAGTGATAATTTAGCTCATGCTTCTATGATAGATAAAATTGTTGCGCATAATCACAGCAAACTCCGTTAGGGTAAACCTTACCTTTTCATATATCGCCTATCTTTGTCTTTATGGCAGTTTTTTCTGTATAGGGTGGGCGGTATTATTGTTAAATATAATCCCTTTTCCTCTTATTCCTTTTCTTTTTTATTTTCTCTATCAACAGAGTAAATTGGCTTACCATACGTTACTTACTCAACAAGGTATTTATAACTTTGTTAATAAAGAGTCGGATGATGATCGAGATTGGATTGTCAGTCATTCTCTATGGGTCAGTCGGTCGTTAATCATTATTAAATGCCATAACTTATATGACCATCGTACGATGTATTTATTAAAAGACAGTTGTCGATCTTCTTTTTTTAATGAGCTATCTATCATGATGCGGCACAGGTAATTATCTGGTAAATCTATTTTTTAGTAATGCGATAAAATTAAAAAGCCCTACATAGATAAGATTCTATATAGGGCTTTTATTGATCGTTTTACTTAGATATTAATCACGCGTTGGTATTAAAATCGTTGGGCCTGATTCTTCTAAGGCTTCAGGATAATCAAGGGTGTAATGTAAGCCACAACTTTCTTTTCGCTCCATAGCACAACGAATCATGAGTTCAGAGACATCGAGTAAGTTACGTAATTCAATGAGGTTATTAGAGACTCGGAAGTTACTGTAATAATCATGCGTTTCTTGCTTTAGCAATTGGATGCGACGAAGCGCTCGTTCTAAACGTTTGTCGGTACGTACAATTCCCATGTAATCCCACATAAACAAGCGTAATTCATGCCAGTTATGTTGAATCACGACTTCTTCATCTGAACATTCAACTTGGCTTTCATCCCATGCTGGCAATGATGGCGGAAGCTCTCGCTTATCCATTTCTTTAATTATGCATTCAGCGGCAGACCAAGCATAAACAACACATTCTAATAATGAATTAGATGCTAGGCGATTGGCACCATGAAGTCCGGTATAACTTACTTCACCGATAGCAAACAAGCCATCAATGTCTGTTTGGCCCTGCTTATCAACCATTACGCCACCACAGGTATAGTGTGCCGCTGGAACGATAGGAATGGGTTCTTTTGTCATATCAATACCAAACGAAAGCAATTTTTCATTAATGGTAGGGAAATGATGATGAATGAAATCTTCTGGCTTGTGGCTAATGTCTAAATACATGCAATCTGCACCTAAACGTTTCATTTCAAAATCGATAGCTCGGGCAACCACATCACGAGGAGCGAGTTCAGCACGCTCATCGAAATCCAACATGAAACGAGATCCATCAGGACGACGTAAGTAAGCGCCTTCACCACGTAATGCTTCAGACATTAAAAAATTACGGGCATCTGGATGAAATAGGCACGTTGGATGAAATTGATTAAATTCTAAATTCGCGACACGGCACCCCGCACGCCAAGCCATTGCAATGCCATCACCAGAAGAGACGTCAGGATTCGACGTATATTGATAAACTTTAGAAGCACCACCAGTGGCTATAACCACAAATTTGGCACGAACGGTTTCGACATGTTCAGCGTCACGGTTCCAAATATAAGCACCGACGACTTTATCAATGTCACCGCCTATTTTGTCTTCAGTAATTAAATCTAATGCGTTATGACGTTCAAAAATTGTAATGTTAGGGTGATTAACGACGTTATCTTGCAACGACGTTTGCATTGCTTTACCCGTTGCATCTGCCGCGTGAAGAATGCGACGATGACTATGGCCACCTTCTCGAGTTAAATGGAACCTCGGGTGAGATATGTCGGTTTCTTTTTCATCATCATGATCAAAAGGAACACCGCCATCAATTAACCATTGAACACAATGCTTAGCATTTTCTGCAATGAAGGTAACAACGTCTTTATCGCAAATATGAGCGCCTGCAATTAAGGTGTCATCGACATGAGATTCTATAGTATCACTTTCATCAAATACGGCAGCAATGCCACCTTGAGCGTAGTAGGTAGACCCTTCATTACGTGGGCCCTTACTTAAAACGATCACCTTTCCATGTGGTGCGACTCTAAGTGCAAGTGAAAGACCAGCAGCACCACTACCTATGACTAAGACGTCACAACTGTGTTCATTGGTTATGTTCATATATTCATCATTATCCTGTGATTATCAGAGCATTTTACCAGAATCTATCCGGTTGCGTCACATTTTGAGTGGAATCTTAATTATCAAGAATAAAATTAGGAGGAAGTTATCGTATTTTATTGCTGTGAAGCCAAGAATCGGTAGGGAGTTAGGTGCTCTTAATATATTAAATGTGTAAAAAATGTCATAATAAAGGAACTTTCTAACATTTAGAAACTCATACATAGTGCTCAAGTTAATCGTGGTATAGCAGATTGAAGCTATTACGTTATATAAACTTAATGCGCATTTAAGAATAATAACATGGGAGTACCCGCTCCAATGAGTGAGCAGTTAACCGATCAGGTATTGATTGAGCGAGTTCAAAGAGGCGACAAGCAAGCTTTTAATCATTTGGTGATTAAGTACCAAAATAAAGTCTGTAATCTTGTCGCTCGTTACGTAAAAAATAGTGGTGATGTTCCTGATGTAGCTCAAGAAGCGTTCATTAAGGCCTACCGAGCGTTACCAACGTTCCGAGGTGATAGTGCGTTTTATACTTGGCTTTATCGGATAGCGGTCAATACAGCAAAAAATTATTTAGTTGCTCAGGGAAGAAGGCCTCCAGCATTTGATGTTGATGCCGAAGATGCCGAATATTATGAAGGGGCGAGTGCATTAAAAGAAATTACGAACCCTGAGAATTTATCGTTGTCTGAAGAGTTACGACAAATTGTATTTTCGACGATCGATGCGTTACCTGAAGATTTAAAAACAGCAATAACATTACGAGAGCTAGAAGGGCTAAGTTATGAAGATATTGCTGCGATAATGGAGTGTCCGGTTGGTACGGTTCGTTCTCGTATTTTCCGAGCTCGTGAAGTTGTTGAGAAAAAGATCCAACCGCTAATGCAGCGTTAATGATTTTCCAACGGTCAAACGGTGAAGACAATGACTGATAAAGCAAAAATTTCTGCTTTTATTGATAATGAAGAAATGGACAATGCGTTTATCGCTTCGTTATCAGAAACAAGCAATGCAGAAACATGGGCAAACTATCACTTAATTGGTGATGTAATGAGAGGGGACGCACCAAGTAGCAAAGAATGGAATATTGCTGCTAATGTCGCTCTTGCTCTTGAAGATGAGGCCGCTCATCAAATGAATGATAATGTGACGGCGTTTATTCCATCACAACCAACGCCTTCAGAGGCAAAGAAAACAATGCCAAGTTGGTTAACTCAATTTAGCCAAGTAGCAATGGCGGCGTGTTTTTCATTAGTGGTTATTGTTGGTGTACAACAATACAACAATGACGATCCTAACGGGATCCCAACAAGCGGTGATATACAGGTTCTTGATACCATCCCTTTTAGTGGTTCTGCTGAGCCAGTCAGTTTAACTCGAGACTCTCTGGTACCTAAATCATCGAATGAAGCCGATGTCATGGAGCAACGCAAACGTATTAATGCAATGCTGCAAGATTATGAATTACAGCTTCGTTTAAATGCACATGATGGTTCTGTTGATAGAGAACTGTTAGAGCAAAATTCGACGTTGGCAGAATAAATGAAAAGAATCCTGATCAGCCTAATTGCCTTGGTCAGCATCTTTCCAATAATGGCCTCGGCAGAAGATAAACCTTCTGCGGAGGCCTTGTTGCATCAGATGGATGAGGCTAGCCATAGTTTAAATTACGAACTTTCTTACATTTTAGTGAAGAAAAACAGTATTGAACCTTTCATGTACCGCCATTCTCATACTAAAGATATGACGTTATCTCACCTCGTCTATTTAAGTGGTTCAATGCGAGAGGTGATCCGCCGTAATGATGAAATCAGTTATTTGGAACAAGGAAGTAAACCTTTCTCAATTCAATCTGAAGCCATTGTTGCGCCTATTATTCCGCTATTACATAAAAATGTGGCTGAGCTTAATCAGTATTACGATTTTATTTCGATGGGCAGAGCGAGAGAAGCTGGGTCTCCAACGCAAGTGATTAGAATCGTTTCAAAAGATGGCGCTCGTTATTCCTACGTGGTTTGGATCGATGAAAGAAGTAAGTTGCCTTTAAGAACCGATCTTGTTAGCCGAGACGGTGATATTATTGAGCAGTACCGAGTTGTTTCGTACACCGTCAACGATCAAATTACTGAATTTATGAAAAAACGCCTAGGGACTGTTGAGCTTCCTAAAGTGCTAAAAATACCAGCGGCAACGAATGAAGCGGCAATGTGGTCGGTTAATTGGATACCGCAAGGGTTTAAAAAGATTAATTTTAATCGCTATCGTTTATCTATGAATCAACGTTCAGTAGAAAGTAAAATGTTTTCTGATGGCTTGTTTAATTTTTCGGTCTATATTTCTGAAGCGGATAAGCTAAGTCACAAAGAGCAACTGGTGACACAAGGCCGTCGTTCGCTGCACAGTTATATCAAAGGTGAATATGAAATTAGTGTTGTTGGGGATATCCCTACCGTAACAGCAAAGCGTATTGCCAACTCTGTCGTATTTGATTCTTCAGACGTCAACGTTAAGGAGAAGTAAGAATATGATGACTGCATTAGCAACGGTTCTTGATGTTCAAGATGATATTGTTGTTGTTGGTTGCCAACAAAAAACAAGTTGTAATCATTGTGCGTCACAAGATTCTTGTGGGACAGGTATTGTCTCTAAGGTCCTTCCTGGAAAAGTACATCATTGGGCTTTTCATACGGATAAAAAATTAACGATTGGGCAAATGGTTGAAATTGGTTTACCAGAGAAAAACTTACTTCAATCCGCTGCTATTGTTTATCTTGTACCTCTGTTTTTTCTTTTATTTGGCGCCTTAATCTCTGAATGGTTAATTTCTCCTTTAATTGGTATCGGAGAGGTGACAACAATTGTAATTGCTGGACTTTCATCGTGGGGAGGGTATTTTATTGCGAAAACCCTTTCTCATCGTATTGAACAGAAAACAGAACAACAAGTTAGTCTAATTAGAGTCCTTGGCGAGTCAATTTCTGACACTATCTCAGTAAATGCCGCAGGATAAGATAGCGACTTGCGAGGAAATTGGGTAGAATCCCATTACTTGATCTCACGATCCAATCCCATTAACTAATTGAGTTTGTCACGTCATTCATGAAGCATATTCGTAATTTTTCTATTATTGCCCATATCGATCACGGTAAATCAACACTATCTGACCGCCTTATCCAAGTTTGTGGTGGCCTGTCAGACCGTGAAATGGCAGCACAAGTTCTTGATTCAATGGATCTAGAACGTGAACGTGGTATCACTATTAAAGCCCAGAGTGTAACTCTAAACTACACGGCGAACGATGGTGAAACTTATCAACTAAACTTTATCGATACACCTGGACACGTTGATTTCTCATACGAAGTATCACGTTCACTTGCGGCTTGTGAAGGCGCATTATTAGTGGTTGATGCCGGTCAGGGTGTAGAAGCTCAAACTCTAGCAAACTGTTATACCGCTCTTGAAATGGATTTAGAAGTCGTTCCAATCTTGAATAAGATTGACTTACCAGCGGCTGACCCTGATCGTGTAGCAGAAGAAATTGAAGACATCGTTGGTATTGAAGCGATGGAAGCGACACGTTGTTCAGCAAAGACTGGGTTAGGTGTTGATGCCGTTCTTGAAACGATTGTTAAATGCATTCCAGCACCGGAAGGCAATCCAGAAGGTCCAACCCAAGCGTTGATCATTGACTCATGGTTTGATAATTACTTAGGTGTTGTTTCTTTAGTTCGAGTTAAACATGGCTCATTGAAGAAAAATGACAAAATTAAAGTAATGAGCACTGGCCAAGCATGGAATGTTGACCGCATTGGTATATTCACTCCAAAACAAGTGGATACTGATGGATTAAACACCGGTGAAGTAGGCTGGGTTGTTTGTGGTATTAAAGATATTTTAGGCGCACCAGTGGGTGATACATTAACTCACGCTAAAGGCGGCTGTGAAGAGCGCTTACCTGGTTTCCAAAAAGTGAAACCACAGGTATATGCTGGTTTATTCCCTATATCATCGGATGATTATGAAAACTTCCGTGATGCATTGGGTAAATTAAGCTTAAATGATGCGTCTCTTTTCTATGAACCAGAAAGTTCTTCAGCACTTGGTTTTGGTTTCCGTTGTGGCTTCCTTGGTATGCTACACATGGAAATCATTCAAGAGCGTTTAGAGCGTGAATACGATCTTGATCTGATTACAACAGCACCAACGGTAGTGTACGAAGTTGTGTTGAATAATGGCGATTTACTGTATGTAGATAGTCCAGCAAAACTGCCAGCAGTGAACGACTTAGACGAAATACGTGAACCAATTGCTCGTTGTAATATTTTGGTGCCTGCGGAATACTTAGGTAATGTAATTAGCCTATGTATTGAAAAACGTGGTACTCAAGTTGATATGATTTATCATGGCAACCAAGTGGCATTAACTTATGATATTCCAATGTCTGAAGTGGTGTTAGATTTCTTCGACCGTTTGAAGTCAACCTCTCGTGGTTATGCATCATTAGATTACAACTTCCAACGTTATGAACTTTCTAACATGGTTCGTGTTGACGTATTGATTAATGCTGAAAGAGTCGATGCTCTTGCTATCATTACTCACCATGATAATGCACAAGGTCGTGGTCGTTTGCTGGTTGAGAAGATGAAAGAATTCATCCCTCGCCAAATGTTTGATATTGCAATTCAAGCAGCAATCGGCGGGCATATTATTGCACGTTCAACGGTTAAGCAATTACGTAAAAATGTAATCGCAAAATGTTACGGTGGTGATATTAGCCGTAAGAAAAAACTGTTGAAGAAGCAAAAAGACGGTAAGAAACGCATGAAGCAGATTGGTAATGTTGAATTACCTCAAGAAGCTTTCCTTGCGATTCTTCATGTAGGTAAAGATTAATTTATTACTTCTGATTATTCAGAGTGAAGTAAATTAAACTTTATTACAGCTCAAAGAAAGCGATGATCAATGGTCTTCGCTTTCTTTGTTATGCAACACTTAATAACTTAAGGGAATGTAATGGCTAACACTTTTTCACTGATTTTAGTTTTAGTAACACTGTTTACTGGTGTTATTTGGACTATTGATAAATTCGTCTTGGCACCAAAGCGCAAACAAAAAATTGCAGCCGCCCGTGAGCAAGCGAATGGACAAGTTGATGATGCAACACTTGTAAAAGTCGCTCCTCAACCTGCATGGATAGAGCAATCTGTTTCTATTTTTCCAGTGATTGGCCTTGTTTTAGTGTTGCGCTCATTTATTTATGAGCCGTTCCAGATCCCATCCGGTTCGATGATGCCGACGCTTTTAGTCGGTGATTTTATCTTGGTCGAAAAATTCTCTTATGGAATTAAAGATCCTGTTTGGCGTACACAACTTGTAGATGTGGGGAAACCAGAACGTGGTGATATTGTTGTTTTTAAATATCCACCACAACCAAATATCGACTATATTAAACGTGTAGTAGGTAAACCTGGTGATACTGTTATTTACAGCGCTTCTAAGCAAATTTGTGTGAAACCAAAGGGTGAGAGCAAGTGTAATATCATCCCGTTAACGAACATGAAAGACAGTGAATTCATGCAAGATCGCACTAACTTAGTTCAATATACAGAACAGTTAGCAAGTGATACTACGCATGATATTTTGGTTAACCCAATGCGTTCTGATCGAGTATCTATGTACCAACCACGACCAGGGTATAACGAGTGGGTCGTACCTGAAGGTAACTATTTTGTAATGGGCGATAATCGTGACAACAGTGCTGACAGCCGTTATTGGGGCTTTGTCCCAGAAGCGAATCTAGTGGGTAAAGCGGTCGGGATCTGGATCAGCTTTGAATTTGAACGTGGTAGCGATAGTGTGCTGCCTTCCTTTATTCCTACTGGTGTACGTTTTAACCGCATCGGTGGCATAGACTGATTGAAATAATATGACATCTCCATTACAGCGCCTAGAACGTAAAATAGGCTATAAATTTAATGATGAAAGCTTTCTTAAGTTAGCACTGACTCACCGTAGTGCTAACGGAACTCACAATGAGCGTTTAGAATTTCTAGGCGATTCAATTTTGAGTTTCGTGGTTGCTGATGAGCTGTATCACCGTTTCCCTAAAGTGGATGAAGGTGATATGAGTCGTATGCGTGCAACGCTAGTTCGTGGTCATACTCTTGCTGAGTTAGGTCGTGAATTTGAGTTAGGGGATTACCTATTTTTAGGCCCTGGCGAATTGAAAAGCGGTGGTTTCCGTCGAGATTCAATTTTAGCGGATGCGGTTGAAGCGATCATTGGTGGTATTTATCTTGATAGTGATACCGAAGTCATTCGTCGAATTATTTTAGCATGGTACAAAACACGCTTAGATTCGATTGAACCAGGTATCTCTCAAAAAGATCCAAAAACACGTCTTCAAGAATACCTACAAGGTCGTCGTAAGCCGTTACCAACGTACACTGTGACAAAAATTAAAGGTGAAGCTCATAATCAAGAGTTCACTATTGAATGTATCGTAGCAGGCTTGGATAAGCCTGTTATCGGCAAAGGAAGCAGTCGCCGCAAGGCAGAACAGTCGGCTGCTGACATAGCATTAGGACAAGTAAACTAATGTCAGATGACAAAGAATTCGATCTAGATGCGTACTTCTCATCAGAAGCTAAAACAGAATCTAGCGACAACCAACACTGTGGCTTTATTGCTATCGTTGGTCGTCCAAACGTAGGTAAATCAACACTTCTAAACCAAATTTTGGGACAGAAGATTTCGATTACTTCTCGTAAACCTCAAACGACTCGTCACCGTATTATGGGTGTTGATACGGAAGGGGATTATCAAGCGATTTATATTGATACGCCAGGTCTTCATATTGAAGAAAAGCGTGCGATTAACCGCTTAATGAACCGTGCTGCAAGCTCATCATTAAGTGATGTTAACTTGGTTTTATTCTTGGTAGATGGTACTCACTGGACACCAGACGATGAAATGGTATTGAATAAGCTGAGAAAAGCTGGATTCCCTACTGTTCTATTGGTAAACAAAGTAGATAACGTTAAAGATAAAAATGACGTTATGGCTCATCTTCAAACGATGACTGAAAAAATGGACTTTGTTGACGTTGTGCCAATTTCAGCAAAATCAGGCTCTAATGTTGATGTTGTTCAAAAGCTAGTTCGTGATCATTTACCAAAAGCAGTTCATCATTTCCCTGAAGAATACGTAACTGACCGTTCACAACGCTTTATGGCTTCAGAGATCATTCGTGAAAAGCTGATGCGTTTTACGGGTGAAGAACTGCCATATTCGGTAACAGTAGAGATCGAACGTTTTGATTACAATCCTAAAATGGATGGTTTTCATATTAATGGTTTGATCCTTGTTGAACGTCTTGGCCAAAAGAAAATGGTCGTAGGTAAGAACGGCGAAAAGATCAAAGTCATTGGTCGTGAAGCTCGTCTTGATATGGAAGGGTTATTTGACCGCAAAGTGTATTTAGAACTTTGGGTTAAAGTTAAATCTGGTTGGGCTGATGATGAGCGAGCACTTCGTTCTCTTGGTTACATCGACGATTTATAATCCTCTAGATATAAATAAGAGCTAAAACAAGATCCCATATAACTTAAGTAGATAAAATTATTTTAGTTATTTGGGATTTTTTTGTTGTTATCAAAGTGTATTGCGAACTTTATTATAGGTAATAAATGTGGAAGAAGGCTTACAACGTTGTTTTGTCCTGCACCGTAGACCGTATAGCGAAAGCAGTCTAATTTTAGATGTATTTAGCGAAGAGTATGGCCGTTTATCTATTATCTCTAAAGGGGCACGCAGTAAGCGTTCAAACCTTAAAGGTGTATTACAAGCATTTACACCGCTATTGATGAAATGGTCGGGTAAAGGCTCAATGCGAACTTTGCGTCAAGCTGAAACTATCAGTCTGGCTATTCCTCTCACTGGAATTAATTTATATTCAGCCTTATACATTAATGAACTAGTGGTAAGGGTGATTGAACAAGAAACCCCGTATCCTGCTTTATTTCTCGATTATCTCACCGCATTGACTGAACTTGCTCAGACTAAAAACCCAGAACCTGCATTAAGACGTTTTGAATTGGCTTTACTGTCGTCATTGGGTTATGGCGTGGATTTCTTGCATTGCGCAGGCAGTGGTGAAATGGTTTCTCCTGAAATGACGTATCGCTACAGAGAACAGAAAGGGTTCATGGCATCGATTCGACACGACCCTTTAATGAGTTTCAAAGGTGATGAACTTATCGCTATCAGTGAGCGTCGATTTATAACACCAGAGCAATTAAAAGCGGCAAAACGCTTTACACGTATAGCCTTAAAGCCGTATCTTGGCGGTAAGCCCCTAAAAAGTAGGGAACTGTTTCTTCCAAGAACAAGGAGTATTCTAAAATGAGTTCAATTTTACTTGGCGTCAATATCGATCACGTAGCCACTCTTCGTAATGCAAGAGGGACTAAATACCCCGATCCAGTGCACGCTGCTGAAATTGCAGAACGTGCCGGTGCTGCGGGTATTACGATTCATCTACGTGAAGATCGTCGTCATATAAAAGATCGTGATGTGCGAATTTTACGTGAAACACTGCAAACTCGAATGAATTTAGAAATGGCAGTGACGGATGAAATGGTCGGAATTGCATTAGAAACACAACCAGAATTTGTTTGTCTTGTGCCAGAAAAGCGTGAAGAGTTAACCACTGAAGGTGGTTTGAATGTCGTTGGTCAACTTGAAAAAGTGAAAGCCGCAACTCAAACGTTATCAAAAGCAGGTATTAAAGTATCCTTGTTTATTGATGCAGATAACGCCCAGATTGATGCAGCTGTTGCGTGTGGAGCTCCTTTTATTGAGCTTCATACTGGTGCGTATGCTGATGCAGAAACAGAAGAAGCCGAACAAATTGAATTGAAAAAAATTGCGGCAGGAGCAACTTATGCGGCAAGTAAAGGGCTGATTGTTAATGCGGGTCATGGTTTGACGTATCACAATGTTGAAGCTATCGCAGCATTGCCTGAAATCTATGAGTTAAATATTGGTCACTCGATTATGGGAAGAGCGGTGTTTGATGGATTAGAGAAAGCGGTCGCTGATATGCATAGAATTATGCTAGGTGCTCGTAAGTAATGGCAATTGTTGGCCTTGGGACTGATATCGCTGAAATAGAAAGGGTAGAGAAAGCCCTTTCTCGCTCAGGAGATGCGTTCGCTGAACGCATCTTAAGTCAGTCTGAGTTTGAGCGTTATCAAGGATTAAAGCAAAAAGGGCGTTTTCTCGCAAAACGTTTTGCCGCAAAAGAAGCCGCGTCAAAAGCCTTAGGGACTGGAATTTCTCATGGAGTGACTTTTCATGATTTTACGATTTCAAATGATGATAATGGAAAACCGATCTTAACGCTTTCGGGTAAAGCACTTGTGTTGTCTCAGCAGTCCTCAGTGTCACACATTCACCTCACCATTTCTGATGAGCGTCATTATGCGGTAGCGACGGTTATTTTTGAGTCTTAATACTACGCCACTAATTACTTGATTAATGGCGTATCACTAAGATAGGAAGTCTTAGTTAAGTAAGATTTGAGCGTCAGAGGTTACTTTTTCCATTTCGTCTTGAAGTTCGAATAACTCAGGCTCAATATTTTTAATGTCTTGTCCTTGTCGTAACGCCGTCTCTATCAAATTACACAATTGCTTAAGTCGTAATACCCCACAATATGAACTGCTACCATGAAGCTTATGGATATAGTGGCAAAGATCTTCTGCTGTTGCTTTTTTATCAATGGCTTTCGTCACCCAGCTATCGACTTCTGGAATAAACTCAATAAGCATAAGCAACATTTCTTTTGCGAGATCTTCTTTTCCTGCTGATTGTTTTAGTGCTGCACTCCAATCAATGCTACTAGTCGCAGGGCAAGATGGATCATCAATTGTAATATCAGGAATATTATCAGGAAGAATAACGATTTTTTCTACTTCCTTATGATCGGTTAATGGACTCCAATGAATGATGACTTGTTGCAGTACATGTTCTTCAATTGGCTTTGTTAAGTAATCGTCCATGCCTTCGCTAATCAATCTTTCTCGTTCACCGGCCATTGCATGAGCCGTTACCGCAACAATAGGCGTTCCAGAATTCAGGGCTGTTTTTCGGATCTCTTTGCATGCCATTACGCCGTCCATTTTCGGCATTTGAATATCCATCAAAATAATATCAAACTTTTGCTCTGTTGCTTGTTGTACGGCATCAATACCATTCTTACAGGTAACCACACTTTCAACTTGTTCATGCAGTAATGCTGAGATTAGCTTAAGGTTTGCTGGGTTATCATCAACAGCCATCACTTTGATCGGTAAGCGTTTTGGCACGTCATGTGACGCCATTAAATCAGGTAACGCTTCGATAACTTGAGAATTCGGTTGTACTAATAAAGCATCTAATAGTTTTTTCTTCGCAAACGGTTTTGATAAACACGTCATGTATGAATATTTATTGAGCTCTTCGGTTAAGGCCAGTTCAGTACTTGGTAATCCAATTACAATTGTTGGGCAATATGGTGTGATTTTCTTAACCATTGCTTTTAATGCTTCTGCATCAGGTTTATCGCTTGAGCTTAAACTTATTAATGCATAATCGTGATTTTCAAGTGTGTCTGGCAATGTAGAACGGTAAGTGACGAAGACACCATGGTGAATAAATTGTTGTTGTAATATGGAGGCTGACTGCATATTAGGTTCAATTAAGAGCAGTTTTTTCTTCTCTAATTGGCTGACATCTCGTTCATCAATCATTGGTAATTCTGTTGGATGCATTCTCATCGTAAACCAGAATGTAGATCCCTGATGAAGACGACTGCTTAATCCTATTTCTCCGCCCATTTGAGACACGAGTTTTTGAGTAATAACAAGACCAAGGCCAGTACCACCATAACGACGAGATATACTCGCATCCGCTTGACTAAATGCTTGGAATAGTTGTGCTTGTTGACGCTCAGATATACCAATGCCGGTATCTCGAACCACAAACTGCACATCAATAAAGTCATCATTAAGGTGTTTTAACTCGATGGAGATATCGATGTTGCCTTTTTCTGTAAATTTAATTGAATTACCAACCAAATTGTTTAGTACTTGCTGAATTCGTAAAGGATCACCAATTAACCCAGATGGAATGCGAGGGTCGATTTTTAACGTAATTTCTAATCCTTTTTCGTGAGCGCTTGGGGCGAGTAAGCTAACCACTTCATCTAAACTGTCTTGGAAATCAAACGGTAGATTCTCTAGCAGTAATTTGCCCGCTTCCAATTTGGAGAAATCAAGAATGTCATTAATGATGGTCAATAAATTATTGGCCGATCGCTCAATGGTTTGTAGGTAATCTTTTTGATTATCAGACAGTGATGTTTTTAGCATTTGACGAGTAAAACCAATAACCCCGTTGAGTGGTGTTCTCAGTTCGTGAGACATGTTTGCTAAAAATTCAGATTTAACTCGAGCAGCTTCTTGAGCGCGTTTTTTAGCGATGTCTAACTCTACGTTTTGTATTTCAAGCTGTTCTAACGTTTCTCGTAAATCGGAAGTCGCTTGGTCGATGCTTTGTTGCATTTCAACATGATAATCAGATAAAGAAATCGCCATGGCATTGATGCCGTTTTTGAGAGTATCTAATTCGCCATGCAATTTATTCTCGATACGCACATTCAAGTGACCACGGCGAATACGGTCAACAACACTTACCATGTGTGAAATAGGTTGGGTTACGTCTTGCATCAAACGAAAGGCAAAAACGCCAGATAAGCTGAGACCTAAAATTAAGACTAATAAGGCTGAAAATATCTCTTGGTATTGCTGGAGTCGTAAGCTTGATAAATCGAGCTCAATAGCAATATACCCTAGCGCCTCATTGACATGGGAAGCATCAAAGTTTGCGGTAAATTGCCCCTCGGCTAAAATTGGCGCTCTTAAAATTAATGAATCATCTAAAAATTCAATATCAAGCAGAAGCGGGATAGGTTTGTCTTTAGGAAAAGTGAGGCTTTCAAAGTTAGGATGAAAATTGGACGTGACAAACAGGTCATGATTTTCATCAAACACCGCAATACTACGCACAATTTTTGAGTGTTTTCGATGCGCATAGCTGATCAGTCGACGTACGGCTTCACGATTTTTTGCTGTCATGCTGTATTCACTTGAAATAGCAAGCGGTTCAATAATACTGGTTCCACTTGAGACTAACTGAGTTTCAAGATCGTGGTATCTGTTTATGGTGAAAAAGCCACTTAATAGCAAACCAATAATTAACGTTGGTGCTAATGTTAGTGTGATGACTCGTGCACGTAAGCCGTATTTTGTCATATCTCTTCATTTTAATTAACTTCCCTAACCGTGTAGCTTAATCAAGTTCAAGGTGAAGCTCAATTGTTCAATCTATAAACCTGAAGCTTAGGCACAAATGAGGACTGCATCTTCAAATCGTTTTGGTATAATAGTGCTAATTTTTGTAAATCAGGCAGTAATCATGGCGCAATTCTTCAAACCGAAAAAGAAAGCTTCGGTAAACACAAAACACCTATCTGTAGATGTGGTTCGATTAGACCACAATAGTGCGGGTATTGCTTTTGTGGATAAAAAACCGGTGTTTATCGAAGGCGCCTTACCTGAAGAACAAGCGATAATTCAATTCATTGAGCAAAAGAAACAATATTCTCGTGCTAAATTGATTAAATTGACAAAAAAAAGCAGTAAACGCCAAGCTCCAATTTGTCAGCATTATGACGATTGTGGTGGTTGTAATCTTCAACATTTACAGCATGCAGAGCAAATCATTGCTAAAAATGACAAGCTGCAAGAGTTAATGAAAAAGCAAGGTGTTGATGCTTGTGATGTTGCTGAACCCATTCTTGCGAATGAGCATGATTACCGACGCCGAGCTCGTATTAGTTTAATCATGAATAAACAAACGAATCAATTGGATTTTGGTTTTAGAAAAAAACAGAGCAAAGAAATTGTTAATGTTCGTCATTGTCCCGTTTTAGTAAAAGAACTCGATCAGCATTTAGAATCGCTATACACCTTACTTAATCAGCTTAAAGGTAAGCGACATTTAGGTCATGTTGAATTAGTTCAAGCAGATAACGGAAGTGTATTGCTCATTCGCCATGTCGCTGCATTTAATGAAAAAGATCAACAAGCTTTACTTCATTATTGTGAAGAACGAGATTTGATCCTATACCTAATGCCTGAGTCAGATGTATTGAATCACGTATATGGCGAAGAACCGTATTATGTCATTGATGAGGTGAAGATTTATTTTACGCCTAAAGATTTCATTCAAGTTAATGCCTCAATTAATGACAGCATGGTAAATCAAGCATTAACTTGGTTGGATCTCAATGCGGACGATTGTGTACTCGATTTATTCTGTGGCTTAGGTAATTTCAGTTTGCCATTGGCACAGAAAGTAAAAACAGTCGTAGGTATTGAAGGCGTTGAAGAAATGGTTAAGCGCGCTCAATCTAACGCAAAACGAAATGAATTAGATAATGTGACGTTTTATCAAGCAAATTTAGAAGAGCCGATTGATCAGCAAGTGTGGGCAAGCACAAAGTTTACAAAGATTTTACTGGATCCTGCCAGAGCAGGGGCTGCAGGAGTGATGCAAACTGTGGCAAAATTGAAGCCTGAAACCGTCGTTTATGTATCGTGCAACCCAGCAACACTTGCACGCGATAGCCAATTGCTTATTCAACGCGGTTACAAGCTTACTAGGCTAGGTATGCTTGATATGTTCCCACATACGGGACATTTAGAATCTATGGCATTGTTTGAGCGATAACTGGCAGAAATCGTCAGGTAAGCGAAATGGAGCCAAGCAGAATCATTATAAAATTGGATTATAGGAAACGGACATGGTCGCAGTTCGCGGAGCACATCTTAAGGAAAATGAAACGTTTGAGTTAGCTGAATGGATAATCAGCCTTGAACAAGATAAGAGCACCTCTAAAAAACTGACAGAGGTGTATCAACAATGCCAAGAGTTAGTGGATTCCCATGAAAATGGTCCACTCTTGTTGTGGCGTGGTCGAGAGATGATAGAAATTTTGATCACCCTAAGCATGGATAAGCCGACTTTAATTGCAGCTCAGTTATTTCCTTTAGTTTCATCTGGTGTGTTAGACAGAGAAACGTTAACTGAAAACTACAATAAAGAAATAGAAAAACTGATTGATGGCGTTGAAGAGATGGACGCGATTGGTCAGTTGAATGCGTCTGTTGGGGAAGAGTCAGCCTCTTCCCAAGTCGATAATATTCGTCGAATGTTATTGGCTATGGTTGATGATTTTCGTTGTGTGATCATTAAATTAGCTGAGCGTATTTGTAATTTACGTGAAGTGAAAAATGAACCTGAAGACGTTCGCCGAGCAGCGGCTAAAGAATGTAATAATCTTTATGCTCCTTTAGCGAACCGTTTAGGTATTGGTCAGTTGAAATGGGAAATTGAAGATTACTCTTTCCGTTATCAGCATCCTGATACCTATAAGAAAATAGCAAAACAATTGTCTGAGCGACGTATTGTTCGTGAACAATATATCCATGATTTTGTCACGGGGTTAAGTGATGAAATGGCGGGTTATAACATCAATGCCGAAGTCAGTGGGCGTCCAAAGCACATCTACAGTATCTGGCGTAAAATGCAGAAGAAGAGCTTGGAATTTGATGAATTGTTTGATGTTCGAGCGGTTCGAATTATTGCGGATAAACTGCAAGATTGTTATGCCGCATTAGGGGTTGTACACACGAAGTTTAAGCACTTACCAAGTGAATTTGACGACTACGTTGCAAACCCAAAACCGAATGGCTATCAATCTATTCATACGGTTGTTTTAGGCCCTGAAGGGAAAACCATTGAAATCCAGATCCGAACAAAGGATATGCACGAAGACTCAGAACTAGGGGTTGCTGCGCACTGGAAATACAAAGAAGGCTCATCAAACAGCAGTCGTACTGGTTATGATGAGAAGATTACGTGGCTACGTAAACTGCTTGATTGGCAAGAAGAGATGTCAGATTCTGGTGAAATGCTGGATGAATTACGAAGTCAAGTGTTTGATGATCGTGTTTATGCCTTTACCCCTCGTGGTGATGTTGTTGATCTACCAATGGGCGCGACACCTTTAGATTTTGCGTATCATATTCACTCAGAAGTAGGGCACCGATGTATTGGTGCGAAAGTGGGTGGACGAATCGTGCCATTTACCCATAACCTTGCAATGGGTGACCAAGTTGAAATTATTACCCAAAAAGAACCGAACCCTTCTCGAGATTGGTTAAACCCAACCTTGGGTTTTGTGAACTCTGGCCGTGCCCGTGCAAAGATCAATGCCTGGTTTAGAAAACAGAGTCGTGAAAAAAACCTTGATGCAGGTAAAGAGATTTTAGAAGTTGAATTAGCAAAAATTGGCGCAACGTTAAAAGATGCAGAGCAATACGCACTTAAGCGCTTTAATGTGAATTCAACGGATGAGTTGTTTGCTGGTGTTGGTAGTGGCGACTTACGTATTAACCAAGTGATTAATCACATTAATGCGTTAGTGAATAAACCAACCGCTGAGCAAGAAGATCAAAAAGCGTTAGAGCAATTGCAAGAATCTGAAGCGAAGGCACAAGCACAAGCTCAGGCGCAGAATAAAAAACGCAATGATGCAGTGGTGGTTGAAGGTGTCGATAATTTAATGACGCACCTAGCACGCTGTTGTCAGCCGATCCCTGGTGATCCTATCGCGGGGTACATAACTCAAGGTCGTGGTATTTCAGTTCATCGCAGTGATTGTGATCAGCTTGATGAATTACGTCATCATGCTGCAGAACGAATTATCGACACGGTGTGGGGGAGTGGTTTTGTTGGCTCTTATATATTGACGTTAAGAGTCACAGCCATGGATCGTTCTGGTTTATTGAAGGATCTTACCAGTCTGTTTGCGAATGAAAAAGTAAAAGTGTCTGGCATGAAGAGCCGTAATGATTACAAAAAGCAACTGACTATTATGGATTTTGATCTTGAAGTGTTCAGTGCTGACATCCTTAGTCGATTAATTACTCGTGTTGAACAAGTAAAAGATGTCATGGAAGCCTCTCGATTATCATAGTAAAACAGAGAAAATAAATTGATGTAGATTTTCTTTAAGTTATTGATAATTAAAACAGATAAAAAATAGAGCCGAATATTAGCGATGATATTCGGCTTTTTTTTATAAAAATTATTCAAGTTCTGAAACTTCGAGCCGTAAATAAATGTATCAACGATGAATTATAGGCTTCAATCCTATAACAATAAATGAAGCCGACCCGGAGCAAGAACTATGTCAATTTCAGTAAATACAAATATCTCAGCAATGACAGCACAACGTTACATGAATAATGCAACAGCTGCTCAAGCGGATTCAATGGAGAAATTGTCTTCAGGTTTAAAAATCAACAGCGCTGCTGATGATGCTTCTGGTCTGCAAATTTCAAATCGTATGACAGCACAAACTCGTGGTTTGAATGTTGCTGTTCGTAATGCCAATGACGGTATGTCGATAGCTCAAACTGCTGAAGGCGCAATGAAAGAAACAACAAATGTTCTTCAGCGTTTACGTGATTTATCACTGCAATCTTCAAATGGTTCAAACACCGATGCTGACCGTGAAGCAATGCAAGAAGAGGCAAGCTCACTAACGGATGAGTTGAATCGTATCGCTGAAACAACATCGTTTGCAGGAACTCGTTTAATTAATGGTGAGTTTGGTACTAAGTCATTTCAAATTGGCGCGGACTCAGGCGAAGCCGTTGCGATGACATTAAATAGTATGCGAGCAGATGAAGCGACGATGGGCGGTAAATCTTATTTTGCAGAAGAAGGTCGTGATATTAACTGGACGGTAGGCAAAGAGAATTCGCAATTTAATGTTCAATATAATGATAAAAATGGTAATGAACAAAAAATCAATATTGCCGCAAAATCGGGTGATGATATTGAAGAGTTGGCTACTTACATTAATGGCCAGACAAATGAGTTAAGCGCTTCTGTTACTGAAAAAGGTGTCCTACAAGTATTCATGTCTGGTGAGACTATCTCTTCTCCATTAACCTTCAGTGGCTCTCTCGCTAATGAGTTGAAAATGGGTGGGGAATCAGACGATACCGTTGCTTCTATGAATCTGACGACCGTTGGTGGAGCTCAGCGTTCTATTGATGTGATTGATGCAGCATTACAATATGTTGATGGTAATCGTGCATCACTCGGTGCGTTTCAAAATCGTTTTGAAAGTGCAGTTAATAACTTAACCAACATCAATGAAAATATTTCTGACTCAAACAGTCAAATTAAAGATGTTGATTTTGCTAAAGAAACGACAAACTTAACTAAGAATCAAATTTTAACTCAATCAAGTTCTTCGATTCTAGCCCAAGCAAAACAAGCGCCGACAGCAGCACTGGGTTTATTAAAGTAAGCTTTCTAAATGCCCTTTAGTTTAAGGCGAATGTATTTTTGAAAAAGCGGTGACTATAATGGTCACCGCTTTTTTGTTTTTAATCACAGGAAAATAGGTATGACAACCCCAAATAATATGGAACAGTTACTTTCAATTATGACTCAGTTAAGGGATAAGAAATCTGGTTGTCCGTGGGATCAAAAGCAAACCTTTGATTCTGTTATTCCTCACACCATAGAAGAGACCTATGAAGTGGTGGATGCAATTCATAAGAAAGATTGGGTTAATTTAAAAGAAGAACTTGGGGACCTATTATTTCAAGTTATTTTCTACTCTGAAATAGCAAAAGAAGAGCAGCTGTTTGATTTTAATGATGTGGTAGAGACATTAAATGAAAAATTGATCCGCCGTCATCCACACGTTTTTGGTGATGAAATCCTTTCTACGGATGATGAGATTAGTGCTAATTGGGACAAAATAAAGCAACAAGAGCGTGCAAATAAACAGGAAAGTGACCCAAGGTCTAAGATTGGGAATCACAGTATTTTAGATTCAATTCCTACCGCCTTACCTGCATTATTAAAAGCCAATAAAATACAAAAACAATGCTCAAAAGTAGGGTTTGACTGGAATGAACTGCAACCGGTTGCTGAAAAAGTGAATGAAGAGGTCGCAGAGGTTTTAGAAGAGGCGATAAAAAATCCACGGGATGAAAATAAAGTAGAAGAAGAATTAGGCGATTTACTTTTTGCTACAGTAAATTTAGTTCGCCATTTAGGAAAAAATCCAGAGCAAGTGTTATGCAAAGCAAATGATAAGTTTGAACGCCGTTTTCGTCAAATTGAAGCGAACATCGCTAAAAAACACAAAACTTTGCAGCAATGTGATTTAAATGAACTAGACTCTGAGTGGGAAAATGTGAAGCGAAGTGAGCGGAATTGATTTGGAGCAAAAAATAAATCAATTAACTGTGATACTTTTCACGTTGTGGCCATAAAGCGGTTCTGGTATATTCATTTCCCGTCCAGATAAAATCCATTTTATTCCTCAATACACCAATTTCAGGTAACGTATGACGACGAATTACATTTTTGTAACTGGCGGGGTTGTATCCTCTCTAGGTAAAGGTATTGCAGCAGCATCATTAGCAGCTATTCTTGAAGCTCGTGGCTTAAAAGTCACTATGATGAAGCTTGACCCATACATCAACGTTGATCCAGGCACAATGAGCCCAACTCAACACGGTGAAGTATTCGTCACGGAAGACGGCGCAGAAACTGATCTAGATTTAGGTCACTACGAGCGCTTCATCCGCACCAAAATGACTAAACGTAATAACTTTACGGCTGGTCGAGTTTACGCAGATGTTCTACGTAAAGAACGTCGTGGTGACTACTTAGGTGCAACTATCCAAGTTATCCCTCATATTACGAATGCGATTAAAGAACGTGTTATTTCTGGCGCTGAAGGCCATGATATCGCACTCGTTGAAGTTGGTGGCACAGTTGGTGATATTGAATCTCTGCCATTCATGGAAGCGATTCGTCAACTTGCTGTTGAGCTAGGCCGTGAACATACAATGTTTATGCACTTAACACTTGTTCCTTACTTGGTTGCAGCAGGCGAGCTTAAAACTAAGCCGACTCAACACTCAGTAAAAGAGCTACTGTCTATTGGTATCCAACCAGATATCTTAGTTTGTCGTTCTGATCGTGTTATTCCAGCAAACGAACGTAAGAAAATTGCTCTTTTCTGTAATGTACAAGAAAAAGCAGTTATCTCAATGAAAGACGTAGATTCAATCTACAAAATCCCACAATTGATCCGAGCGCAAGGTACTGATGATTTAGTATGTCAACGCTTTGGTATTACAGCGCCTGAAGCTGATCTTTCTGAGTGGGAACAAGTAATTTATGAAGAAGCTAACCCGACTGGTGAAGTTACTATCGGTATGGTTGGTAAATACATTGAATTACCAGATGCTTACAAGTCAGTAAACGAAGCATTAAAACATGCGGGCTTGAAAAATCGCTTGAGCGTCACTATTAAATATATAGACTCGCAAGATGTTGAGTCTAAAGGTACTGAAATCCTAGAAGGTCTAGATGCAATTCTAGTTCCTGGTGGTTTTGGTGACCGTGGTATTGAAGGTAAGATCCTTGCTGCTCAATACGCTCGTGAAAATGAAGTACCATATTTAGGAATCTGTCTGGGTATGCAAGTTGCGCTTATTGAATATGCGCGTAACGTTGCTAATATGGAAGGGGCTCACTCTTCTGAATTCTCTAAAGACACGAAATTCCCTGTTGTTGGTCTAATCACTGAGTGGATTGATGGCGACGGTAAAGTTGAAGAGCGTACTGAGAAATCAGATCTAGGCGGTACAATGCGTCTTGGTTCTCAACTATGTCACCTTGCTAAAGGCTCTAAAGCTCGTGAGCTTTACGGTAACGCAACTGTTGAAGAGCGTCATCGTCACCGTTATGAAGTAAATAACAATTTACTTCCTCAGCTTGAAAAAGCCGGTCTTAAAATTTCTGGTCTATCAGCTGATAAGAAGCTTGTGGAAATCATTGAACTTCCTAACCACCCGTGGTTTGTGGCTGCTCAATTCCACCCAGAATTCACATCAACACCTCGTGATGGTCATCCATTATTTGAAGGTTTTGTTAAAGCAGCAGGCCAAAATGCTCGCGGTGAATTCGAAAAGTAATAGGATTTACGGATAGCTGCTCAATGTTGCAGCAGCTATTTTTAGCTTTTAAATTAAAGAAAATAGAGGAAACACAATGTCTAAGATCGTTAAAGTTCTAGGTCGTGAAATCATCGATTCTCGTGGTAACCCAACAGTTGAAGCTGAAGTTCACCTAGAAAGTGGTTTTGTAGGTATGGCTGCTGCTCCATCTGGCGCATCTACAGGTTCTCGTGAAGCTCTTGAGCTACGTGACGGCGACAAATCTCGTTTCCTAGGTAAAGGTGTTCTTAAAGCTATCGCAGCTGTAAATGGCCCAATCGCAGAAGCTCTAATCGGCAAAGACGCGAAAAACCAAGCTGAAATCGACCAAATCATGATCGATTTAGATGGCACAGAAAACAAAGCAAAATTTGGCGCTAACGCAATCCTTGCTGTTTCTCTAGCGAATGCTAAAGCTGCTGCAGCTGCTAAATCTATGCCTCTTTACGCTCACATTGCTGAACTAAACGGCACTCCAGGCGTATTCTCTATGCCTCTACCAATGATGAACATCATCAACGGTGGCGAGCACGCTGATAACAACGTTGATATCCAAGAATTCATGATTCAACCTGTTGGCGCTAAAACGCTTAAAGAAGCAGTACGCATGGGCGCAGAAGTTTTCCACAACCTAGCTAAAGTTCTTAAGTCTAAAGGCTACAGCACTGCAGTTGGTGATGAAGGTGGTTTCGCTCCTAACCTTAAATCTAACGCAGAAGCGCTAGAAGTTATCGCAGAAGCTGTTGCAGCTGCTGGTTACGAGCTAGGCAAAGACGTTACTCTTGCTATGGACTGTGCTGCTTCTGAGTTCTACAACAAAGAAGACGGTATCTACGACCTTAAAGGCGAAGGTAAGAAATTTACTGCTGAAGAATTCAACCATTACCTAGCTGGTCTTGTTGAGCAATTCCCAATCGTTTCTATCGAAGATGGTCTAGACGAGTCTGATTGGGCTGGCTTCAAGCACCAAACTGAACTTCTAGGTGACAAGATTCAACTAGTTGGTGACGATCTATTCGTTACAAACACTAAGATTCTTGCTCGTGGTATCGAAGAAGGCATCACTAACTCAATTCTTATCAAGTTCAACCAAATCGGTTCACTTACAGAGACTCTAGCTGCAATTAAGATGGCTAAAGATGCTGGTTTCACAGCAGTTATCTCTCACCGTTCTGGCGAAACTGAAGATGCAACAATTGCTGATCTAGCAGTTGGTACAGCTGCAGGTCAAATCAAAACTGGTTCTATGAGCCGTTCTGACCGTGTTGCTAAGTACAACCAACTAATCCGTATCGAAGAAGCTCTAGGTGAACTAGCGCCATTCAACGGTCTTAAAGAAGTTAAAGGTCAATAATCTCAATTTTTGAGAATATGACTTAATTCTTTAATCGTTCGATTAGAATTTTGATACAAAAACCGTCTCATTTGAGGCGGTTTTTTTTATTTCAGCTATACAGCTAGTGAAGTTCTAATGAGGGGTTGATATAGTTAGCGCTCTTTTCATTATAACTCAAACATTTGTTGCCGGAGCTACTATGCGTGCATTCGCCGTTTTACTGATTATTGCCTTAGGTTGGCTGCAATATACCTTATGGTTTGGAAAAAATGGCATGGCGGATTACGCTCAAGTATCCAATGATGTTCAGCTTCAAGAAGAAGTAAATCAAGGGTTACGTAATCGAAATGGACAAATGTTTGCTGAAATCGACGATTTAAGAAAAGGTTCAGCGGCAATAGAAGAGCGAGCTAGGCATGAACTCGGTATGATTAAAAAAGGTGAGACCTTTTATCGCATTATTGATGAAAATAGTGAGGAATAAAAAATGTCTTCATTGTCTCCTTTATTTATTACCGTAATCGTACCTGCTGCAGGTGTTGGCAGCCGAATGAAAGCCGATCGCCCAAAACAATATTTAGTACTTGATGGTAAAACAGTCATTGAACATACCATTGAGAACTTATTGGCCTTTCCTATGGTCAATACTGTCATTGTTGCAATCAGCGATGATGACCCATATTTTGATGCGTTATCTATTGCTACCGATAAGAGAGTTATTCGAGTCTCTGGTGGGGAAGAGCGTGCTGATTCTGTTCTTTCTGGTCTAGAATACGTACAAAAAAACACATTAAGTCAATGGGTGATGGTTCATGATGCGGCACGCCCTTGCCTTCGCCATAGCGACATTGCTAAGTTAATTGAAGCCGTGATCCCGGATCATCTGGGTGGTATATTAGCCTCGCCAGTTCGAGATACGATGAAGCAGGCAAATTCAGATTTAAGCATCAGTACAACGATTGATCGCAGTGTGTTGTGGCATGCATTAACACCGCAACTGTTCACTACCGAGTTATTGTATACCGCATTAAAAACAGGTTTAGAACAGGGCTTATCGATTACGGATGAGTCTTCTGCTATCGAATTTATGGGATATCAGCCTAAACTCATACAAGGTCGGGCCGATAACTTAAAAATAACTCAACCTGAAGATCTTGATTTAGCAGAGTTCTACCTTCAAAAAATGAAAAAGGAAATCAACGAATGAGAATTGGACACGGATTTGATGTACATAAATTTGGTGGAGAAGGCCCAGTTATTATTGGTGGAGTCAGCGTTCCTTATGAGCAAGGGTTAATTGCTCATTCAGATGGTGATGTTGCACTGCATGCATTGTGTGATGCTTTGCTTGGTGCCATTGCGGAAGGAGATATTGGTCGTCATTTCCCTGATACTGATGATAAATGGAAAGGCGCCGATAGCAGAGCTTTGCTTAGAGATGTATATCGTCGAGTTAAAGAAAAAGGCTTAGAGCTAGGGAATGCGGATGTCACAATCATTGCACAAGCCCCTAAGATGGCGCCTCATATTAAACATATGTGCGCTGCTATTGCTGAAGATTTAGAAACAAGCTTGGATAATGTGAACGTCAAAGCGACCACGTCCGAGGGTTTAGGCTTTACTGGTAGAAAAGAAGGCATCGCTTGTGAAGCTGTGGTGCTGTTAGTTAAAAAATCTTATTAATTAGAGACAAACTTATGTCAGACATCATGTCTACTTTTTCATGGTTATACGGAAAGCCAGTTGCAACTGGTAAATTAAAGCAGCTACCTGAACACTTTATTGTAAAAGAAGTATTAGGGTATGAGTTCACTGGTAAAGGTGAACACTTAATGGTTAAAATTCGTAAAACTGGAGAAAACACGAAATACGTAGCGAATGAATTCGCTAAGTTTTGTGGTGTTAAATCAAAAGACATCAGCTGGGCTGGTTTGAAAGATCGCCATGCGGTGACTGAACAGTGGTTAAGCGTTCATCTTCCAAAAAGTGATCACTTGAATTTTGTTCTATTTGAAGTGGCACACCCTGGTGTTGAAATTTTAGAAATGACGCGTCATCATAAAAAATTACGTCCAGGCGATCTTCTCGGAAATAGCTTTCAGTTAATTGCGACTGAAGTGACTGATATGGATGATGTACTGGCTCGTTTAGAGAAGGTAAAAGTAACGGGTGTACCAAACTATTTTGGTGCTCAACGCTTTGGACATGAAGGCAATAACGTAACAGAAGCGCGTCGTTGGGGGCGTGAAAATGTCCGTACTCGTGATAATACGAAACGCAGTTTTTATCTATCAGCAGCGCGTTCGTGGATTTTTAACCATATTATTTCTCAAAGAATAACAGAGGGTTACTTCTCTCTACCTGTTGATGGTGATATTCTACTTGATCAAAACGATCGTACGGTTAATGAGAATGTAACGTCAGAAGACTGCATTCAAAAAATTAAAAAGGGTGAATTATCAATCAGTGCAGCACTTGCTGGTGATAATCAACTGCCAACGACAGAGAAGGCATTAACGTTTGAGCAACCACAACTGGATGCTGAACCAGACTTAATGGCCTTGATCCGTGGTAACCGTATGCGTCATGAACGCCGTAGCATTGAATTACATCCAGAGAACCTACATTGGTCTGTGGAAGGCGATCAACTTACCTTAAACTTTTCACTAACATCGGGCAGTTTTGCTACGGTTATCGTTCGTGAATTGTTACAAGAAATTGAAGTTGAACGTACATACGATTAGAACGACTTAAGAAATGAAGTGGAGAACTGAGTGAAGAAATTGCATATATTGCTAAGTAATGATGATGGGGTATTTGCTGAAGGGATGAATACTCTTGCTTTAGCTCTTATTGATATCGCAGATATTACTATTGTTGCTCCTGATCGTAATCGTTCAGGCGCGTCAAATTCCCTTACTCTAGAATCGCCACTTCGTGTCCGCCAAATTGCGGAGCATATTCACTCAGTACAAGGAACCCCAACCGATTGTGTTCATTTTGCATTGAATGAGTTAATGAAAGATAACTTACCTGATTTAGTCATTACAGGGATAAACCATGGTGCTAATTTAGGGGATGATACGCTGTATTCTGGTACCGTTGCAGCGGCAACAGAAGGGCATTTTTTAGGTTTGCCAGCCATAGCAATGTCATTGGTCGGAAAAACACATTTTGATACGGCAGCTAAGGTTGCGGTTGAATTAGTTAAGAATCATTTAGTAAAACCATTAACAACCAAAAGAGTATTGAATGTTAACGTTCCGGACTGTGAATATTCACAATTATCAGATTGGAAAGTGACTCGTTTAGGTGCAAGGCATCATTCTGAAAGCATGATAAAGGCAAAGGATCCTAGAGGAGAAACCATTTATTGGTTAGGTCCTCCAGGGAAAAAGCAAGACGCTGGAGAGGGCACGGATTTCTATGCCATTGCCAATAACTGTGTGTCTATTACCCCTTTACAAGTCGATTTAACAGCACATGATTCATTAACAATGATGAAAGAGTGGCTATCATTGCCGGAGAGCACTCATTAATGATGCATTCTCGCTCTGAGTTACTTGATCAATTCTTACGTCAGCAAGGCATCCTCAATGAGGATATTCTTTTGGCTATCCGACAATTGCCACGTGAGCGATTTGTTCCTGAAGCATTAGCACATCAAGCCTATCAAAATAATGCGTTACCAATCGGTGAGGGTCAGACGATCTCTCAACCGTATATTGTTGCAAAAATGACGGAACTATTGGAGCTTCAATATGACTCCAACTTGTTAGAGATAGGAACAGGCTCAGGTTATCAAACCGCAGTATTAGCCAAATTAGTAGGGCACGTGCACTCTGTTGAGCGCATTAAATCATTACAATGGAACGCGAAGCGCTTATTAAAGCAGTTAGATCTTTATAACATTTCAACTAAGCATGCTGATGGTTGGAATGGTTGGCCAAGTAAAAGCCCGTTTGATGCCATCATCGTTACCGCTGCCGCAGAATCCATTCCTAATGATCTTCTTTATCAATTAAAAGAGGGAGGACGGTTAGTCATTCCCATTGGTACAGAGTCACAACAATTGCTCCGAATTACCCGTCATGGAGATGAATTCCACTCTGAAGTGATCGAAGAGGTGCGGTTTGTGCCTTTAGTTTCAGGGGACTTAGCATAAGTGAATATGGATAAAATAAAACAATACTTCTCTTTCTCTTACTTGGGTGTGATAGCTCTTAGTTTATTGCTTGTTGGCTGTTCATTGGGGCCACATCGTCCTGCGCCAGTATCAAGCGTTAATAGTAAGGCATCTTCTTATGGTGGCACTGAGCGTGGCAGCTATCGAGGAAGTTACTACAAGGTTGAAAGCGGGGATACGTTATATTTTATTTCATATGTAACGAATAAAGATGTTAAAGAGCTTATTGCATATAACGAACTTAAAGCACCTTATGTGATCCAGCCAGGACAAAAAATAAAATTATGGGGCCCTCGATATATTGCTCCTGCGTACGGTGATGATGGTCATTCCGTTATTAAAGAGAATGGTACCCCAAGGTCTACTGCAACAGCGGTTGCCGTTGTTCCTGTTGCTACGAATAAAGCACCGAGTACGGCAAAACCCGTTACGTCCGCTAGCACAAAAACACAACCTGTTCAAAAACAAAGCACAAAAAAGGTTGAAAAGGCGAAATCGAAGGAGTATGTTGAATCTAACAAACCGATAACATCTTCTAAACCGAAGCCGGTTGTTAAGCCAAAACCGAAGCCAACACCGAAACCAAAACCAGTAGAAAAAAAATCGGAGAAGGTAGATTCATGGTTATGGCCAACTAAAGGAAGAATCATTGCTAAGTTTTCAACAGGAGACCAAGGAAATAAAGGGATAGATATCGCAGGTCAACGTGGCCAAGAGATCATCTCAACCGCAAAAGGAACCGTGGTTTATGCAGGCAATGCATTAAGAGGTTATGGCAACCTGATAATTATTAAACATAATGACGATTACTTAAGTGCCTACGCCCATAATGAATCATTGTTTGTGAAAGAAGGTCAACACATCAATGCGGGACAAAAAATCGCATCAATGGGTAGCTCAAGTACGAGCAGCGTTCGTTTGCATTTTGAGATCCGTTTTAGAGGGAAATCGGTAAATCCACAACGGTATTTACCGTAACAGGGATGACATAGCTGAGTTGTAATGTCTTGCTGGCTCGCCATCGGGAGGCGCTATGAGTAAAAGCAATGCAGTAACTAAAGTTGAAGAATTTGATTTAGACGTAGTTGATGAAATTGAACTAACGACAAAGACAGAAAAAAAATCTGAACGTCTTGAAGTTAGTAGTTCGCAAAAAGTAATGGATGCGACTCAACTGTACTTAAGTGAAATTGGATTTTCACCACTTCTAACCGCTGAAGAGGAAGTGTATTTCAGTCGTCTAGCCTTGAAAGGTGATGTTGCCGCTCGATCTAGAATGATTGAAAGTAACTTACGATTAGTGGTGAAAATTGCACGTCGTTATAACCATCGTGGTCTTGCTTTATTAGATTTGGTTGAAGAAGGTAATTTAGGTTTAATTCGCGCGGTTGAAAAATTTGATCCAGAAAGAGGCTTTCGCTTCTCTACTTATGCCACTTGGTGGATACGTCAAACGATTGAACGTGCCATTATGAACCAAACGAGAACCATTCGTTTACCTATCCATGTAGTGAAAGAGTTAAACGTATACCTGCGTGCCGCTCGTGAGCTATCCCAAAAATTGGATCATGAACCTACACCAGAAGAAATAGCAGAAAAGCTAGATAAACCAGTAAGCGATGTGAGTCGAATGCTGCGTTTAAACGAGAGGGTCGCTTCTGTTGATTCAATGGTTGCAGGTGACTCAGATAAAGCGCTGCTTGATATTATTCCGGATACGAAACATGCCGATCCTGAATCCGAAACACAAACAAACGATATTAACGAATCTTTAGTTGGCTGGTTAGGTCAATTAAATCCAAAACAAAAAGAAGTCGTTGCACGTCGTTTTGGACTGTTAGGGTATGAAGCGTCAACGTTAGAACAGGTAGGCCGAGAGATTGGTTTAACTCGAGAACGAGTAAGACAAATCCAAGTTGAAGGGTTAAGGCGTTTAAGAGAAATAATGACGCAACAAGGTTTGAATATGGAAACTCTATTTGCTGTTGATGACTTTTAAACTCATTTTTATTTAACAATAAGTAGAATCATAAAAGCCACAGCAAGGTTACTTGCGGTGGCTTTTTTAGTTTATGAGCAAGAGGATTGATTTATCATTGATCGCTTTTTTCACTGTCTTTTAGTGTATGAAACCCAGACCAAATTCTGTTTATTGTCGTGATCCAACATAGAGCGGAAAACACATAAGCAATGATTGAAAAGTGAAAAGGGAATAAGCAAAATAAAACAAAACAGCCAATCGTTTCTGTTCCTTCGGTTAGCCCTCTCATGTAATACAATGATTTGTTTTTGTAGACTGGGTTATCTATATTTCTTTTTCCTGCCATCACCGCAAAAGCCAAAAAACTGCTGCCAGTACCGATAAATGAAAAGATAATTAATGCGCCTGCAATGGCGTTATGTTCTGGATTTGCGAGAACAAATCCAAAAGGAATTAAAGAATAAAAGAGAAAATCTAAACTAATATCTAAAAATCCTCCCGAATCTGTAATGCCGTTGATTCTTGCTAATGCCCCATCCAAACCATCACAAATACGATTTAGTAAAATGAAAACCAAAGCAATATTGTATTCTTGAAAGATTAACGCCGGAAAAGCCATGCAGCCTAAAACGAAGCCAAAAACCGTCGTTTGATTTGCGGTTATACCAAGTTTATTTAATTGACTTGCCGTTATTGATAAGGGTTTACGTATAAGTTGGATGCTGAACTTATCAAGCATGGGGAATCTCCATTGGCCAAGAGAGTTGTTGGCTATTGTTCGGAATGTCATCATTATCATGAGTGACTAATAGTGTAGGTATATTGGCTTCAGCGAGTTGTGTGAATACCCAATCTCTAAATTGTATACGAAGTGCTTTGTCTAATTTACTAAAAGGTTCATCAAGTAAAGCGACTTTGGGCTTTGCTAGAAGCATTCTGACTAAACTAATACGAGCTCGTTGACCTCCTGATATTTGATCTGGAAAAGAGTGAGCTAAATGGTCTAATTGAATGTTTTTTAATGCGTTAATGGCCTCTGCTTGTCGTTCTTTTCCTTTAATTGCATTAGGCAAAGCAAAGGCAAGGTTTTCCCATACCGAAAGGTGAGGGAAAAGAAGATCTTCTTGAAAGAGAATACCGACATTTCTTTTATGGGGAGCCAAAGTATCAATGTTTTCTCCATTTAACTGGATGCTGCCTGAGTAGTTGAAATCATTCGTTAGATGACCTGCGATCACGTTTAATAGTGTTGATTTTCCACAGCCACTTGGCCCCATAATACTCAGTACTTCCCCTTTATTTACAGATAAAGAGCAAGAGGACAATAACTCAGTCCCACTATGAGTGAAAATGGTGAGATTCTTTATTGATAGGCTCATGACCTTCAACCTTCCTTGTCTTAATATTGATGTGGGAATGACGAGAATAATATCGACCGATAACGACGGCTAACGTAAAGAAAACAAAAGGCAACAGCGCTTGCCAAAGTGCATAAAGTGCCGTAATTCGACGATCAAATCCACTGGATAATGCCACAGCCTCCGTCGTTAGCGTCATCACTCTTCCTGCTCCTAACATCTTTGTTGGTAAATATTGAGCCAAACTGACACTGATCCCTATTGCTCCCGCATAAATAATGGCAGGAAAAAGTAAGGGGGCTTTAATCGTGAACCAACAATGCAATGGTGATTTACCTAAGCTTAACCCAGTTTGAATTAAGCGTTGATCAAAACTACGCCAAGGGCCATCTAGTGCAAGAAAAATATAAGGGAAAGAGAAAAATATGTGTGACCAAATCACCCAAATATAATAAGAATCATGAGAGAAATAGAGTGCGGCAACTTGAATACCAAACAAAAGAGAAAGTTGGGGTACTAACATCGGTATCGCTATCAGTAGGGGCGGGATATGCCAACGATATTTAAGTCTATATTCATGCCCAATTAATGCCAATACAAGCGCGATACTTGCTGAAATAAGAGCAATAAAAAGGCTGTCAGCAATGGTAGGGACAATATTCGGCCATTCTTCAATCCAGAACCGTAGAGAGAATTGAGTGGGCGTTAAATTAGGAAATCGCCACCGTTGTGCGATGCTCCATACCCACATAATAGGAAAAGAGATAACAATAATGCTACTAACCATCCCAAATAAAGAAAGCCCTGGAAATAAAAATCCAAATCGGCCAGAGATTTGCCATGATCGGCAATAGCTTGTTATTCCCCATTCGATAAAGCGGTGAATGGCAATTAGCAGTAAACACAGGATAAATAGAATAACAGCCCCTGCGCCCGCTCGGGGTTGAAGATTAATGTCTGGATCGCTAAACCATTGCCAAACTAAAACAGCAAAGGTTGGGGGGTTACTAGACCCAATAATTAAGCCCACATCAACCACTGAAACGCTATAAGCAATGATCGCCAATAAAGGGAAGCGCGCTTTTTTTAGCCATTGAGGAAAAAGGCACTTCCACCACATTTGATGAGGCTTATAGCCTAAACTGGTCGTTACTTTTATTGTTTTATCAATATTGAGCTGCTGCATTATCGGAATGCTCATGAGTAACAAAAAAGGCACTTCTTTAATGATGAGCACTAAGATTAGACCGATATTGAACGGGTCATTAATGATTGAAAATAAAGGTTCATTAGTTATGGGAGCAATGAGTCTGGCAATCATTCCGGTTGGAGAGAAAAGAAAGGCGAACCCAATAGCGAAAGCAACATGGGGCATCGCAAGTAAAGGGGCTAGAAGTGGTTCTATTTTTTTCCAAATAGGACGATGCCAACCACTTTGCAAAATGGCAAAGGAGATAATGCAAGTAAAGAAGGTACTGATGATTGCACTGGATAGCGTTAATAAAATGGAATGCCAAACGCCACTCCACTCAAAAGCCGCATGATAGCCATTCAGAGTAAACTGAGTTAATCCAATGGAGGGGATATAACTCAATGATGAGCTTAATACACCAATTAGACCGGGAGCAATAGGGACAATGCAGATCACAACAAGAAAAGCATAGAAAACGTGTAATATCATAATCTTGTTATTTAGATCCTAAAAAATTATAGACCAGTATTGGAGCAACAAGTTCCAGTTATAAAATGAATCATTTGATTAAATTACCCCTATCCATTTAGGGATGGGGGCACTGTTATGACGCGATTTAATTTTGATAATACGCTTTATTGCCAATATCAAAGTGCAATGGCATACGCCATTTTTGTATAGCAAGAAAAGCAAATACAACGCTAGAAAATGCCAAACAAGCGAGTGCAATGATCCAGATATTTAATGCGAGCATTAACACGGCGGTACAAAGTAAAAATGGAATGGCTTTTAGTCCCGGAACGCTGAAACAAAATGATTCTTTCATCGCAATACCAGAGAAGGTAATAAACAAGAATCCGATAGGTAACCAAAAGTAGTGGCTATTGTCTAACGGGCTTAATAATACTAAACCTATCCACGTTGACCACGTAATTATTATACGGATTTTTTTATCATACACATGCAAATTTGCGGCGCTCATTGCACTTGATACCGCTAAGGCTAGGTATGCCAATTTATCGAGAGGTTGTTCAAGAGCGATAAGTCCGATCTCATCTGACAGTGCAATGCACGAAAGAAGAAGTGCCAAGCTAAAAAGTGCGATTCCACAACGATAAGTAATAACACTGAATTTATCGATATTATCCAGTTTTTCAATGTGCTCTGTATTCGCCATATTTATATTCCAATTTTAAGCTTAGCCTATAACTGTAGCATGCTTATGATTGAAATTGCCTGTATATATTTCGTTGTATATGTTTATTTTTATGGTGATAAAGGCGGTTTTTTTTGGTTATTTGTACCTTATTAGTACGGTTGTTTTTCAGTTAGGTAAATTCAGTGATTAATGTCACATATTTGGTGATTTTAAATCTGCGCAATGTATACTCCTTTTCCCAATACAAGCCGTCACAGGGAACAGTGAATGACCCCAAGGATTAGGACCAGCTACTGTTAAACAGCTTGTAAAGGAACCCAAATGAACAGCTTTTTATCTATTTCTACCTCCTCTTGGTACAGTAACGCTTCACCATTAACGTCCTTTATTGCGGCGTGCCCTTTCGTTTCTTCATATTTATCTTTAATCATTAAATAGGCATTACTATGACCATTTTATTTAGTCTACTTGGCATGTGCGCGCTTATTTTTTGTGCATGGATATTTTCTGAAAAACGTTCAGCTATCAATTGGAAAACCGTTCTTAGAGCTCTTTTTCTACAACTCACTTTTGCAGCTCTTGTACTTTACTTTCCATGGGGTCAGACGGCTCTTGCTGCGCTAAGCAGTGGGGTATCAAGTTTGTTGGGTTTTGCTGATGAAGGCATCGCGTTTTTATTTGGTGATTTAGCATCAACAGGCTTTATTTTTGCGATTCGTGTATTACCAATCATTATTTTCTTCAGTGCCTTAATTTCTGCTCTGTATTATTTAGGCATCATGCAAAAAGTGATCGCTGTTTTAGGTGGCGCGGTTCAGAAATTCTTAGGAACAAGTAAGGTTGAATCTTTAGTTGCGACAGGTAACATCTTCTTATCTCAAGGTGAATCTCCTCTACTTATCCGTCCATTCTTGGCAAAAATGACACGTTCGGAGCTGTTTGCTGTGATGGTCGGTGGTATGGCATCGGTTGCTGGTAGTGTTCTAGGTGGTTATGCCGGATTAGGGGTTGAGCTTAAATATTTAATCGCAGCAAGCTTTATGGCGGCACCCGGCAGTTTATTAATGGCTAAGATTTTAGTGCCTGAGCAAGAAACGCCGGTTGATCAGCATGAGTTAACGATCGATAAAAGCGAACAGAGTAATGTGATAGATGCACTGGCAAGTGGTGCAATGAATGGCATGAAAATCGCGGTCGCTGTCGGTACGATGTTAATTGCTTTTGTCAGTGTGATTGCAATGCTAAACAGCGGACTAGAAATGGTTGCTGGATGGTTTGGCTTTGAAGGCATAACGCTGCAAATTGTGTTTGGTTATTTATTTGCACCTATTGCTTGGATCATTGGTATTCCTGAAAGTGAAATGGTGATGGCGGGTTCATACATTGGCCAAAAAATAGTATTAAATGAGTTCGTTGCTTTTATCGACTTTGTTCAACATAAAGATCAATTATCAGCTTACAGCCAAGTAATTATTACTTTTGCATTATGTGGTTTTGCTAATATTAGCTCGATAGCGGTTCAATTAGGTTCTATTGGTGTGATGGCACCAGAGCGCCGTGCTGAAGTCGCAAATATGGGTTTTAAAGCGGTACTTGGTGGCACGTTAGCTAACTTAATGAGTGCGTGTTTAGCCGGTTTGTTCTTTAGTTTATCTCTGTAAGATTGTTTTAAAAAAGCCCGTGATACAGGTTGTTATTAACAACCATGCTCACGGGCTTTTTTTAAACGTTAAGTCTGATTAGGTTGCCTTAACCAATCACTATTTGTCCTAATACATAACCGACCATACAGGCCGAAATTACCCCGATTAAACCAACCGACATAAACGAGTGGTTAAAGTAGTATTTACCAATCTTAGTCGTACCTGAGCTATCAAAGTTAACCGTAGCAATATCTGATGGGTAGTTTGGAATAAAGAAGTAACCATAAACTGCAGGCATTAAACCAATCACCAAAGCAGGCTCTAGACCTAGAGCAAGGCCAACAGGTAACATCATTCGAGCCGTTGCTGCTTGAGAGTTAACCACTACAGATACAATGAATAGCGCTAAAGCGAATGTCCATGGGTGAAGTGTCACCATATCCACAATTCCGGCTCTAAATTGAGGCATTGCGTATTGGAAGTAGGTATCTGACATCCAAGCAATACCGAAGATAGCAATCGCGGCAACCATACCTGATTTAAACACCACACCATTTGGAACATCACGAGGATCGGTCTTCGTCGCTAATAGAATGACACCACCAAACGCCAACATCATCATTTGGATCACGACTGACATTTTGATCGGAGCGCCACCTTCTGTGATGGTACGGATCTCTGGCAACATAGCGATGACAACAATAGACACGATGGCAGCTAAAAAGATAAGTACCGCATTGCGGGCTTTGGTTGGTAGTTTTTCATCTAAAGACGTAGAGGTAGTGTTTAAGATTTTTTCACGCCAAATAGGATCTTTTAAACGAGCTTGATACTCTTCATCATCGTCTAATTCTTTACCACGACGTAAACTGTACAGCGCCAACATTAGTGTACCAAATAACGTTGAAGGAACCGTAACCATTAAGATCGACAATAAGGTAATTGATGCATCGATATCGACTAATTGCGCTAAATAGTAAACAACCGCAGCAGAAAGAGGGGAAGCGGTAATGGCGATTTGAGAGGCAACAGAAGCCGCCGCCATAGGGCGTTCAGGTCGAATACCATTTTTTAATGCTACATCACCAATGATAGGCATAATCGAATATACCGCGTGACCTGTACCTAGCAAGAATGTCATCGCATAGGTAACAAAAGGAGCGATGATAGTAACGCGTTTCGGGTTCTTTCTTAAGATCCGCTCTGCGACTTGCAGCATGTACTTGAGGCCCCCAGCGGCTTCTAGTATCGATGCACAAGTAACAACCGCTAAGATAATAAGCATAACGGTAACGGGAGGAGATGTAGGGGGCATTTTGAAGATAAACACTTCAATAACCAGACCAATCCCAGAAACGACGCCTAAACCAATCCCGCCAAAGCGAGAGCCAATATAGAGCACCAGTAATAGAAAGATAAACTCAAAATACAACATAGAACCACCTGCATAAATGCAAAAAATAATAAAAAATCAATTACAGGCATTAATACCTTACATATCAGAGGCTTTTATTGAGCTTGTTCTCATTTAGAGTGTTGTTGGTTTTGTAAATAGAGGTTTGATTGATCTGAGTTAAAGGGATGACTATTTTTTTGATCGAAATAAAAAAGTGTGGGCTATCTATCAGATAAATCTAGGTGGTTTTATTATTAGGAGGGCGTAATTGATGTATTACGCCCTAGTGAGGAGTTAATCGCGGGTGAAGTTGAGCTCTGAAAAATGGTCAAGATCATACGGTGTTTGTTGGTAAACACAGTAATTCAACCAATTAGAAAACAACAAATGTCCGTGACTACGCCACGTCGCTTTTGGTGGAATATCAGGGTTATCATCAGGATAATAATTAACAGGAATAATAGGTTCCATTCCTTCACCTAAATCACGAACATATTCATTATGTAAAGTGAGAGAGTCGTATTCAGGGTGACCAGTAACAAATACATTTCGCTTGTCTTTGGTTGATGCTAAATAAACCCCAGCTTCTTTTGAGGTCGCAAGGATGTCGAGATCGGTATGAGCGTTAAGATAATCGGCAGAAAAATCCGCATAACGAGAATGAGGCGCTAAAAATTGATCATCAAAACCACGTAAAATGGGGTGATGTTGTTCAAGGTTGGTGTGTTTGTAAACACCAGACAGTTTTTCTTTGCGTGTGCGTTTTGGTAAATCATACAGCAATTTTAAACCGGCTTGTGCCGCCCAACAAACATACAAACTCGATGTGACATGATCCTTTGCCCACGTCATGATGGTTTGTAAGTGCTCCCAATAAATAACATCTTCAAATTGGACTAAACCCAATGGAGCGCCAGTAATTATCAATCCATCAAAATTACGATTTTTAATGCCTTCAAATTGGCGATAAAAAGTATCTAAATGTTCGGTCGGGGTATTTTTACTGGTGCGATTATCAATGCGTAATAGCTCAACATCCACTTGTAGTGGACTGTTTGATAACAAGCGAAGAAATTGAGTTTCTGTTTCTATCTTCTTAGGCATCAAATTTAATATGATCACTTTAAGAGGACGAATGGCTTGTGTGGTGGCTCGAGATTCTTGCATGACAAAGATATTTTCTTCACGCAATACTTCAGCAGCAGGGAGTTGGTCAGGGATTCTAATTGGCACAACTTATCCTTAAGTTATTTTTAATTCATAGCATTCTATACGTCTATACTCCTAAACTACCTTAATATGAATAGGGTGTCGACACAAGAAAGGGCACTAATTGCGCCCTTTCTTCTTTTTTTAGTCCCTAGTTATAAATAACCAGATTGTCTCTTTCATCATGATGCCGATTTATAGAAGACTTTTAATTTACTTAATGAGAGTGCACTTCGTGGGATCTTCGACAGTAAAATCCCACCAAGCAGCGGCGCTAACATGATAAGGGACTTGTCTGAAATAGTGGTTCCAGAAGTGAGTGAAGACAAACTGAGTGCGACTAATGGGAAGATTAAGAAACAGATTGATGCGGCAAAGGGGGTTGATATTTGACCTAATTTAAAATAAGCCACAATGCCACCGACACTTGCAAAGACACCTAAGTAAGCGACAGCTATTACAGAAGATGATGAGAACGCTTGTACGTCGACCTGTTCAAAAGCAAATGACGTAATAAACAATAATAGTGCGGCAATAAAACTAGGAATGGCGTTGTAAGTGATGACTTGAATATCTTTACAGTATTTTTGCACCATCACATACATGATCGCATGAATAGCAACGGCTAACGCTAACGCCGCTGAACCAATCAGTAAATCATCACCACCAATCCCCAGTTCATTCGATAAAATGACATACAAACTGCTGACAGCAATAAACAAGCCTGCAAATTGATGGGGTGAAAGTCTAAGTCCTAAAAATAAAGTGGATGTGATCATTACGGCAATTGGCATGTTGGCAAAAATAATAGATGCAAGGCCAGAAGAAATATACATCTCACCAGCTATCATTAAGGTAAATGGAATCGCAAAATAGAAAACAGCGACAATAATCATCCACTTATTTTTCCCTCTTGGAAAGAATAAAGGCTGATTAAAAATCTTCGACAATAAAATTAGAATAGGCGAAGCAATAAGAAAGCGCAGAGCCGTCGAAAAAATAGGTGGGATGGTATCGACGGCTATTTCCATAGCAAGCCATGTGGTTCCCCAAATGAAGCACACAGAGCAAAACAGCAGCAGAGAAAGGTATTTCTTATCCATATAAAGTGTCCATTCTATATTGTTTTAATGTATCGATATTTTTTGTGCAATAGCAACAAGATGAACGGGAAATATACGTGCTTCACCGGAGAATAACTTACTCATTTATGTCATAAAAAATCAAGTTTATAGAATTTTTTTCTCTTTTATTGAGTTTGTTAAGTATTTATTCCATATTTTACTTCTTATTGTCTGTTTAGTTGATTGTAAATTCATGCAATCTAAATTAGTATCTGCTAAATAATCTTTGACTAATGTTTGTGGTTTAGTATGATTAACACTGAGTTAACCTAAAAGAGAGAAGAAAATAATGAGTATATCGATTCCATGGGAGTCCTTATTTGGCGGCATGTTACTTGGCGTTTCTGCGACGTTGTTATTACTGCTAAATGGTAAAATCGCAGGAATTAGTGGGGTGCTTACTGGGCTATTAGTACCTAAAAAACAAGATTATGCTTGGCGTGTCTTGTTTATTGTGGGAATGATCTTTGGTGGTGTTGTTGGTGTTCATTATCTTGGTGCTTATGTGCCTAGTGAGTATAATGCGACGGTGAGCACCCTTGTTATTGCTGGTTTACTGGTTGGTATTGGCACCCGTTTAGGCAATGGTTGTACTAGTGGGCATGGGATCTGTGGTATTGGTAGATTGTCTGTTCGCTCAATGATTGCTACCGCTACTTTTATGATTGTTGCGGCTATCACTGTTTTTGTTCTCAATCACCTTCTTTAGTTGGATTCGATGATGACTACTTTATTATTTCTTTTTGTATCGCTGGTTTCAGGGCTTCTTTTTGGTATCGGTATGGTTATTTCTGGAATGGCAGATCCTCACGTTGTGATTGCTTTTTTAGATATTGCTGGAGAGTGGGATCCAAGCTTAATGTTTGTGATAGGAGGGGCGTTATTGGTATTTATGCCCGCGTATTTCCTATTGATTAAGCCGAAAGAAAAACCATTAAATGCAGGTGAGTTTTGTTTATCTACCAATAAAAAAATTGATAAGCGATTAGTTATCGGTGCGGTAATTTTTGGTTTAGGATGGGGCATTGCCGGTGTTTGTCCGGGACCCGCCGTATCAAGCATCGCTCTTGGTAATAAAGATGTGATTATCTTTTTTGTTGCTATGATTATCGGGTTATATATGACCCATAAAATACTGCAATCTAAAGACGCGTAAATTGACGTCGATTTAATTAATACAAAAAATGGGCAAACCTATTTGAGTTTGCCCTTTCTTATTGATTAGTAACTGTAACGTTCTTCCGGCTTTTCACTGTCGTATTCTACTAACTCCCACTCGAATCCTGCTTTGTCATAAAAGTAAGTACGTCGCCCATGTTTTTCTTGAGTGACTAGACCATTCTGTTCGTAACCTAAAGCAAGTAATTTTTCCTGAAGACGGTCTAAATTGTCGACGATCATTCCAATATGGTTAACACCGATATTGTGATAGGGCTTACGGGTATCTTGTGATGAGATCGCATCTTTGGGTTCTTGTAAGGCAAAATAACATTCATCGTTACCGACATGAGCCCATCGATAACTACCTACTGGCGTTTGATCTATTTTGACTCTAAAGTCAGGTGCTGCATTTAATAGAAAAGCGATGGCCGCATCTATGTTTGGAACGGTGATGTTGGCGTGTTCAAAGCGTGTCATAGTGACTCCTTGTTATACTCATTATTAACGTAGAGACACTGTAAAAGGTAAAGTTAACTTTAGGTCAATACATTATATGTTTTTTTGTTCACTATTATTTATTGCTTAGTGATGTAAATATTAATAGCATTTTTATGTTTTCTTGATTTTTATTTTCCCTTCTTTTTATAAGGTTATAAGTTGATAAAACTTGATCTATTTATATTCCATTTATGTTGCATTCATAAACGCTAGGTTCTATTAATATTGAAAATAGACTTGTTCATGTGAAAAATGGTCATGCTATGTTATCTTTCTTATATCTTGAATTTTATTAGTTTGTTTTAATTCAATAGCTTATATTTTTATTTTTTGCTTTTTATGTTGTTTTAATTCGTTGGATCCTAAGATTTCATTTTTGATAAGGGAATGATATAGGCAGATATAAATAGTTTATTTATAATCGCCATCTCTTTTATGAATCGTATCAATATAAATAGATAATCTTTATTTTTTGAGATGCATAAACTGCTTATATTAATAACGATTTAACACCAATGAGTATCTTATGGTCGGATTATGTTTTCAAATTAATGACTGGACTCTCGTCATTGAAGAAAATAAATTATATCGCCAAGATAGGGAAGTCTCGGTTGAACCTCGTTTAGTTAATTTGCTTCGTTTTTTAGCCCAACATTCCGGTGAAGTATTTTGCCGTGATGAATTAATACAACATGTTTGGGATGGCGCGTTCGTCACTGATCAAGTTGTCACTCAATCTATTTTTGAATTACGCAAGATATTAAGAGATGGGCGTTTAGATAACGCGAGATACCTTGTGACCGTGCCAAAACGTGGTTATAAGCTTGTTGCTGACACTCAACTCGTTAATTTTGAAGAGACAGAGTTTTGGAAACCTTGTGACTATTCTAAAACGGTAATCTCTTCAGCGTTAAATTATGCAGAATCAGGGCATGCAGCTCACGAGCTTGTTGATGAGAAAGTAACAACAACAGAGCATGATCTTTCTTTTCCATCAGGCCCACTAACCCGTGCTATCACGACAATATCGAAAGATGTTGAAAAAGAAAAAAATAAACAGGGGGCAAGCTTTAACTCTTTCCATCGTTGGAAACTACTCGCTTTTGATGCTTTTCTTGTTTGTATTTTAATAGCAGTAATTATGTCGACAACGTATCAACACACCAGTACACACATTACAAAAGCGATCGATATCGATTTAATCGAATTTACGTTTCATGCAAGCCGTAATCAAAAAGATGAAACGGAATTTCTTGCTGATGGGATAAGCCAAAAATTAATGGCAGATTTAGCCAGTGTTGGTAATTATCGTGTTCAATTAGATAAAACCGCCTTTACGACTGGGATTTTACCTGGGAAAGCGGTGGATGTACGTGTTGAAGAGCAGCAAAATAAAACCTATTTAGATGTAGAGTATCGCAGCAATACATCCAATAAAGTGTTGTTTAGTCGTCAATATCGAATGACGCCATCCAATCTTGAGCGTGTCTTACGTCAATCGTCTTTTGATTTAATGAACGCGCTGGGTGTTACTGTTTCTGAAGCACAGATGGACGAATTAATGATTGGCTTACCTAAAGAGGAAGGGTTGCTAGAGGTATTGATTCAAGCAAATCATTATATCAATCAACCGGATCCTCGATTGTTTGAGCAAGGCATACGACTGTTAGAGAAAATATCATCAGAAGAACCTGATAATGGGTATATTTTGGCTGAATTATATATTGCTTATAATGCATTTTCAGCACTTAACCCTGAGCTTGAATTGAGCGATAACACCATGAAAATTGATAATTTAAGTCAAGATTTGGTGGGCAAATACGGGGTTGCAACAGATGAAATATGGCCTGCGCGTATTTATGAAGCATTAGCAATGAATGCCATTAAACAAGATGATAAAGAAGCGGCTCAAAAATACCTTACGCATGCTTTTGCGCGCAGAGAGTCCGCTTTCTCATACATTCTTGAAGGAAAGCTTGCGGAGCTGAATGGGAATTTAGATAAAGCGGGGGACGCTTATAGTCGAGCGTTCTTTATGGATACGTCTCTAGAAACGTACATGTTAAGTGAGAACTTAGCGTTTTACAGTGATCTAGAAACCGTGGCTTATTTTATGTATAGAGCCGTAAAGCCAAGTGAAGTTCGTTTAATGTAAATGACAAATAACGGATAACAAAAAGCCCGTAGTACTCAGGACTATGGGCTTTTTTATTTTACGAGAGAATAAAGTATTTACACTTTCTTTTTCTCTGGATGCCATGCTGTGTCGACGTTATCCAGTTGAGGAAACTTAGTGCGATCAAATTCAGGTATTTTACCTGCTTTTAATTGCGTTTCGTAATCTTTGATAACGTTAATTGCCAACTTAGACAGAAAGATGAGCGCGACAATATTGATTAATGCCATCATGCCCATTGATGCGTCAGCTAAGTTCCATACCACAGGTAAAGAAGCCACTGAGCCAAACATCACCATTGCTAATACACATAGGCGGAAACCAAATAGGCCTTTCTTAGAGTTACCGTTTAAGAACATTACGTTGGTTTCAGCGTAGCTGTAGTTCGCAATGATAGACGTAAAGCAGAACAATAAGATAGCAAGAGCCATGAAGTAACTTGTCCAGCTACCTAGCTCATTGGTTAGCGCTTGTTGTAGAAGGCTGATACCTGTTGCTGCATTTGGTTGATCCATTACGCCAGAAAGCATAATCATTGCAGCAGAAGCCGTACAGATAACGATTGTATCAACAAACACACCTAGCATTTGCACAAAACCTTGTGATGCAGGGTGGTTAGGGTTTGGCGTTGCACTTGCTGCGATGTTCGCTGCTGAACCCATCCCCGCTTCGTTCGAGAATAAACCACGAGCGATACCAGATTGCATAGCTTGCGCGATAGTATAAGCAACACCACCTGCCGCGGCTTCTTGCCAACCGAATGCACTCTTAACGATAAGCGTTAATACCGCTGGAACTTCAGTGATGTTCATTACCACAACGATTAATGCAATCGCAAGGTAACCAACCGCCATTACGGGTACGATTTTTGATGATGCCGTTGCAACACGACGTAAGCCGCCCATGATGAAGAACGCAGATACCGCTACGATAACCACACCCATGATCGTTTTATCAAAACCAAATGAATGACTAAGTGCATCGGTAATGGTGTTTGCTTGAACAGCATTGAAGACTAAACCAAAAGCGATGATTAAAAAGATAGAGAAAAGTGACCCCATCCAGCGTTGGCCTAGGCCTTTTTCCATGTAGTATGCTGGGCCGCCACGGTATTGACCATCAACATCTTTTACTTTGTAGACTTGAGCGAGAGTTGATTCGATGAATGCGGTTGCCATTCCAAATAAAGCGATAAGCCACATCCAGAAGATAGCACCAGGGCCACCAACGGTTAATGCCACTGCCACACCTGCCATGTTACCCGTTCCCACGCGAGCTGCCATAGAGGTACAAAATACTTGATAAGAGCTGATGCCGTTTTCGACTTCTTTGTCGTTACGTAGAATTTGAATTGAATGACCAAGTTGACGTATTTGAATGAAACCAAGACGTAGTGTGAAGTAAACACCAACACCAACCAGAAGATAGACGAGAACTTGTCCCCAAAGAATGCCGTTGATAGTGCCAATGACAGACATTAATGCCTCGTTCATTGACTCAATTAGCGTTGAATCTGTGCTTGTCATGAAATTTCCTTATTATTAATCGTTAATTTATCTTTCCTGAATTAAAGGGGAGCAAAAGCCACTCTTTAAGAAATATAAGTAACTTTGTTATAGAATTGTATAAAATATCGTTTACTAAGGATTCGCGGCGATTAATATAGTGTAGGGAGCTTTGTTTAGTCAATAATAATGAAACAATACACCCATCTTTTTTTACTATTGAGGTTAAAGATTTACAAAAAAACGTTTGTATTTCGTCGTTAATTAACACCTTGTTTTTATATGGGTACTGTTTAATCCGCTGTCTCTCTACTTACTCCTTTCGTATCTTCCTTATATCAGAACATTATCATTCTTGATGAATTTATATTTTTTATAAAACTCAAATTAAATATAAATAACCATTAAGTAAGTTGTTGATTGCAAGTGCTTATAATGGTTTTTGTGTTTATGTAAAAAGATAAACTTCCTTATGTTTTCATCATTATTTTATTGATAATTTTATCCTGATTTTTTTTATTGTCTTTGGGCGTAATCTTCATCTCAACATTACAGCGAGATGTTGTTCTTATACCCAAATGAGTTTTTATAATTTGGTTTAAATAATGTCTCCTCTTTTTAATGAACATTTAAGTATAACGGGCACGAAAAAAGGCCCATTCGATAATCCCTGGAGATATGATGGAATCGAATACCAAAAAAATTGGCTTAATTGCCTGTACTGGCGTTGTTGCCGGCAACATGATGGGGAGCGGTATTGCACTATTACCTTCTTCATTAGCAGCTGTTGGCTCAATTTCAATTTTTAGTTGGATCATTTGTTTAGTTGGTGCGTTGAGTTTGGCATTTGTTTTTGCTCGCTTAGCAACAAAGAACCCACAAGAAGGTGGTCCAATCGCTTACGCTGGTGAAGTTGCTCCTGTGTTTGGTTTCCAAACTGGGGTTCTTTACTACCACGCAAACTGGATTGGTAACTTAGCCATCGCCATTACTGGTGTGTCTTATTTATCTGTTTTCTTCCCAGCTTTAAGTCATCCAATCCCTGCTGCAATAGCAACGGTTGCGTCTGTATGGATATTTACCTTTGTAAACTTACTCGGTGGTAGCTGGGTTAGTCGTCTTTGTACTCTAGGTCTCGGGCTTATCCTTATTCCAGTTGTTGGTACCGCTGTTGCTGGTTGGGGGCATTTTGATATGGCCATTTACAACCAAAACTGGAACGTATCATCAGGCACAAACAGCCATGCTGTTATCAGTGCGGTATTGATTTGTTTATGGTCATTTGTTGGTGTTGAATCGGCCGCTGTATCATCTGGTATGGTAAAAAATCCAAAACGCACGGTTCCTCTAGCAACCATGTTGGGTACAGCGATTGCGGGTATTATTTATATCCTATCTACTCAAGTTATTGGTGGTATGTTCCCGGCGTCTGAAGTCGCTGCATCAAGTGCACCTTTCGCACTGGCAACAACAGAAATCTTCGGTAGCTGGTCTGCTCCATTCGTTTCTGCATTTACTGCACTTGCGTGTTTCACTTCTCTTGGTTCTTGGATGATGTTGGTTGGTGAGGCCGGTAAACGTGCTGCTAACGATGGCAACTTCCCTAAAATCTATGGCGAAACTGATAAAAATGGCGTAGCGAAAAAAGGGCTTATCTTAGCATCGTTAAAAATGACAGCGCTAATGATTGTACTTACTGCGTTCAGTTCTCAATCTGCTCATACTGCTGACTTATTTAATCAGCTAACAACAGATGCCGTACTACTAACAATGCTTCCTTACTTCTACTCAAGCATTAACTTAATTCGCTTTGAAGGTATGACTACTCGTAGTGGCTTTACGATGATGTTCTCTGGCGTGGCTTGTGTGTTCTGTATGATTGCGCTTGCTGGTGCAGAAGGTGCAACACTGACTGCAACCTTTATCGTGTCACTGGTTATCCTTATGTTCTACGCAAAAAAAATGGGCTTGAAACAAGCCGAGCAACACATAAGCACTGAAGCTGCTGCCCATTAATGATCACTCGATAGCGTAAACACTTAACGCTACCAACTTAATAAATTTACCCTCAGGCGCTCCACTACCTCACCATCAAAAAGATGGGGAGCGCCTTGTTTCGTCTTGGAGATATAAAATGAATATTTTTGCTATCCTAAACCACTCAGGTGTTTTCTTTAAAGAAGAGCCAGTTCGCGAATTACATGCTTCTTTAGAAAAAGCAGGCTACAAAGTAGTTTACCCAGTAGACGCACAAGATTTATATAAAATGGTCGAAATGAACCCACGAATTTGTGGTGTGTTATTTGACTGGGATAAATACTCACTAGACCTATGTACTGAAATTAATACCCTGAATGAAAAATTGCCTTTGTACGCATTTGCAAACCAACATTCAACATTAGACATTTCATTAACTGATTTACGTCTAAATCTTCATTTCTTCGAATATGCACTAGGCATGGCCGATGATATCGCTCTGAAAATTAATCAAGCGACTGAAGAATACATAGATCAAATCATGCCTCCTTTTACTAAGGCATTATTTAAATACGTTGAAGAAGGTAAATATACATTCTGTACTCCGGGTCACATGGGCGGCACCGCTTTCCAAAAAAGTCCTGCAGGCAGCATCTTCTATGATTTCTACGGTCCAAACGCATTTAAAGCGGATGTATCAATCTCAATGCCTGAACTAGGTTCATTGCTTGATCACTCAGGTCCTCATAAAGAAGCAGAAGAGTACATCGCTCGTACTTTTAATGCGGACAGCTCTTACATCGTAACGAACGGTACGTCTACCTCAAACAAAATTGTAGGTATGTTCTCTGCACCAGCAGGCAGCACTGTACTTATTGACCGTAACTGTCATAAATCTCTGACTCACATGATGATGATGAGTGATGTAACGCCTATTTACTTCCGTCCAACGCGTAACGCTTACGGTATTTTAGGTGGCATTCCACAAAGTGAATTCACTCGTGAAGTGATTGAGCAAAAAGTAGCAGCAACACCAAACGCAACAATGCCGGGTTATGCAGTTATTACTAACTCAACTTACGATGGTCTGTTGTACAACACTCAATACATCAAAGAAACGCTAGAAACTAAATTCATTCACTTCGACAGTGCTTGGGTTCCTTACACTAACTTCAACTCTATTTACGAAGGTAAATGTGGTATGAGTGGTGAAGCGATGCCAGGTAAAGTGTTCTATGAAACACAATCAACTCATAAATTATTGGCTGCGTTCTCTCAAGCATCAATGATCCACGTAAAAGGTGAGTTTGATAAAGAGTCGTTCAATGAAGCCTTCATGATGCACACATCAACATCACCTCAATACGGTATTGTTGCATCAACTGAAACCGCTGCGGCAATGATGCGTGGTAATACAGGTAAGAAACTGATCCAAGACTCAATTGATCGTGCGATTCGTTTCCGTAAAGAGATCAAACGTCTACAAGGCGAAAGTGAGAGCTGGTTCTTTGATGTATGGCAACCAGAAAACATCGATACAACAGAATGTTGGAAACTGGATCCTAAAGATACATGGCATGGTTTTAAAGACATCGATGATGACCACATGTACCTTGATCCAATCAAAGTAACGCTATTAACTCCAGGAATGAACGAAAATAGCGAAATGAGCGAAACAGGTATTCCTGCTTCTATCGTTGCTAAATACTTAGATGAACACGGTATCGTAGTAGAGAAAACAGGTCCATATAACCTATTGTTCTTGTTCTCTATCGGTATTGATAAATCAAAAGCGATGCAACTGCTTCGTTCATTAACTGACTTTAAACGCGGTTTTGATCTAAACTTAACAGTGAAAAACTTCCTTCCTTCACTGTACAGAGAAGATCCAAGCTTCTACGAAGGCATGCGCATTCAAGAACTGGCACAAGGCATTCACGATCTAACTCGTCAATACCGTTTACCAGAACTGATGTTCAAAGCGTTTGATGTATTACCTGAACTAAAAGTAACACCACACGCAGCATGGCAAGAAGAGCTACGCGGTAATGTGGAAGAAGTGAAACTGGAAGAAATGGTTGGTCGCGTAAGTGCCAATATGATCCTTCCTTATCCTCCAGGTGTTCCACTAGTACTTCCTGGTGAAATGGTAACAACAGAGTCTCGTCCAGTACTTGATTTCTTAGAGATGCTATGTGCTATCGGTGCTCATTACCCAGGTTTTGAAACGGATATTCACGGTGTATATGCTCAAAAAGATGGCAGTTACACAGTGAAAGTACTAAAAGAAGATTAAGCCCTAGGGTTTTGAAGGATTATCGTTTATTTTAGGGCATGGAAGCCCTTACTCTATTTTAAATTATGGTGATGTTATGAAACGTATTCTTTCCATTCAGTCTCATGTGGTATTTGGTTGCGCAGGCAACAGTGCTGCGGTTTTTCCAATGCGAAGAATGGGAATGGAAGTGTGGCCAATTAACACGGTACAGTTTTCAAATCACACACAATACTTACAAGGCTGGAAAGGCATTGCTATGCCTGCGGGCCATATTTCAGAATTAGTTGATGGTCTATCAGCAATTGAAGCAACAAAAGTCTGTGATGCCGTATTAAGTGGTTACTTAGGATCAGCAGCACAAGGCCAAGAAATTATTACGGCTGTTAAAAAAATCAAACAAGACAACTCAAACGCGATTTACTTCTGCGATCCTGTGATGGGACATCCTGAGAAGGGGTGCATCGTTGCCCCAGAAGTGGAAGTGTTTTTTAAAGAATCTGCGTTAGCATCAGCGGATATTATTGCGCCAAATTTACTTGAATTAGAAAGTTTATCTGGCATGACTATTAATACCTTAGAGCAAGTGATTGAAGCAAATAATCAACTGCTTGAAAAAGGCGTTAAGATGGTAGTGGTAAAACACTTAAGTCGTGCGGGAATTAAAAAAGATCGTTTTGAAATGCTATTAACCACCAAAGAAGGCAGTTACCACGTTTCTCGTCCTTTATATGACTTTGATGCAAAGCGTCAGCCAGTAGGGGCTGGAGATTTAATCAGTGGCGTAATGCTGGCCAACTTAATGGCGGGTTGCTCTCCAATTGATGCGTTTGAACGTACCAATGCAGCGGTTGATTCTGTGATGAAAGAAACCTTCAAACAAGGTGCGTATGAGCTACAGCTTATTGCCTCACAAGAACAATTTAATGCGCCAAATATTACGGTAAAAGCGACGAAAGTAGCGTAATCCGTTATATTCACAATGAATAGAAAATGCAAAGCCCTTTAATCCCTATCGTCAGTGATTAAAGGGCTTTTTTATTGTGTTGATTTCTTTTTAATTATTGAATAGATCAG
>SAMEA5043647__coassemble_204_pt1 | contig 59634 bp, 65 predicted proteins | sample SAMEA5043647__metabat2_low_PE_001 | metagenome-assembled genome bin SAMEA5043647 (sample SAMEA5043647) | Gadus morhua | reverse complement strand
ACCTAGACCTAGACCTAGACCTAGACCTTAGGTTTATTTATCATCTTCCATTTGTGTATTATCAACAACATGGTTTTCACCTAAGTCATCAGGAAGAATTAAATTAAGAGCAATAGCTACAATCCCACAAAGACTTACGCCCTGTAAGTTAAAATCGCCAATACCCACAGCCATACCACCGATACCAAATACTAAGGTAACGCCAACAATGGTTAAGTTACGTGCTTTATGTAAATCAACTTGGTTTTTAATCAGAGTATTTAGACCAATCGTCGCGATTGAACCAAACAGTAAGATCATAATGCCACCCATTACAGGGACTGGAATAGTTTGTAATATTACGCCTAATTTACCCACAAGAGCCAAAACAATCGCACAGACGGCAGCCCATGTCATGATCACTGGATTAAACGCTTTAGTCAGCATTACCGCACCAGTCACTTCACTGTAAGTTGTATTTGGTGGCGCGCCAATAAGAGAGGCTGCCATGGTTGCAATACCATCACCAGTAATGGTGCGGTGCAAGCCTGGTTTTTTAAGGTAGTCTTTTCCGGTTACATTTGAAATTGCCAACATATCACCCACGTGCTCAACCGCAGGGGCGATGGCGACTGGGATCATAAATAGAATGGCATTAATGTTAAATTCAGGATAAGTGAAGTTGGGTAGTGCAAACCATGCCGCTTGTTGTACTGGCGTAAAATCAACGATGCCGAAAATTAAACTTAATGAGTAGCCAACAATGATGCCTGAGAGAATAGGTAATAATCTAAAGAACCCTTTTGAAAAAACACTCACTCCAATTGTGGTAAATAATGATGCAGCGGCAATCCAGAAAGCCAATTGGCCATCAACTAATTGAAATCCACCATCGCCCGTTTTTCCTAACGCCATATTAACCGCTGTTGGCGCTAAGCCTAGGCCGATCACCATAATTACAGGGCCAACAACAACAGGAGGCAGTAACTTATGAATGAAAGCGACCCCTTTCACTTTAATAACGGCACCTAACGCAACATAAACTAAACCGGCAACCATTAGGCCACCCATTGTTGCTGGGATCCCCCATGTTTGGGTTCCATAAATAATAGGGGCAATAAAAGCAAAAGAAGACGCGAGGAAGATAGGCACTGAACGACGAGTAACAAGTTGAAAAAGAAGAGTACCAACACCGGCACCAAAAAGAGCGACGTTAGGATCGAGCCCAGTAAGAAGAGGAACAAGAACAAGGGCACCAAATGCAACAAAAAGCATCTGAAAACCTTGGAATAAATTGTATAGCATTACTATTTCCAGTAGTGAATTTGAGGGATTCTATCACTTTTATAATAATAAATATCTTGATTTTAATCGTGAAAAAATAAAACTTTTACACAAAGTATCACTCTAATAGCTTGAAAGTTAGATCTGAGTCAATTCGAATCCTTGCTGAATAAGGGGATAGCCCTTATTATCAGCGGTAAATTATAAAAGTATTTATAGGTTGTTTGATGTTACGTATTTTTTGTTTATTAATCTTTATGGTTGCGGGGCCTGTGTGGGCGCAGCAACAAGCAGATATCTATCATACTGAAGTTCAGTTAACTGCCTCTGATAATGCTGAAAGTGTGGCAAAGAAAGAAGGCTTGGTTAATGTACTAATTAAAGTATCAGGTCAAAGAGACATTGCTAATAACGGTGTAATAAAAAAAGCACTGACACAAAGCGATCGTTATGTAACTCAAATGAGTTTTGTTGACCATAAAGATGCCCCTCGCGGTATGAAATTAGGGTATAACCCAAAAATGGTGACGCATTTACTGACTCAATCTGAGCAACGTATTTGGGAAGCACCACGTAAGCCAGTATTGGTTTGGATCGTAAATGAATATAACTACCAACGTAGTATTATTTGGGAACAATCAGATAGCAATTTAATCACTAGAATCAAACAAGCGGCTTATGATCGAGGCTTACCTGTTTTATTCCCTGTCGGTGATTTTGATGATGTGACCTCTATTGAGATCCCTGATCTGTGGGGTAGTTTTAAAAAACCGATTGCAGCTGCGAGTGAGCGCTATAACCCTCAAGCCATTTTAGTCGTAAAAATTCGTGGCAATAGTTTATCGTGGGATCTTTTTGATACTACGCCTCAATACTTGGTCAAAACCTCGAAAAAAGCAATTGAAGGTACGGCTTCTGGTGCTGTACAGCTTTCTGATATGATTAATGATGTTAGTGATTATTTTGCTGATACGTATTCTAAGAAGCTAGGCACGACGGTGAGTCAATCTGAAATGATTTCAATTGCAGGCATTCACTCTACTGAAGGGTTCTTCACGTTAGAAAAACAACTGAAGCAATTGAATTCAGTCGCTAGCGTTCAGGTGGATAGTATTCAAGGTGATAAAGTTATTTACACATTGAATTTACTTGGTGATTGGGCGCAATTTAATGCGGAATTGCTTAGCCGAAATACAAGAATTAGTGTGGTTCCTGAAGAGGTGATTACCTCTGACAATAATACGATAGACGCTAATGTGGATGCCGGTGCAACAGAGCAGAACAATGTTACAGATACGACGTCAGTAAATAAATCTACGATTATTGATGCATCAAAACCGGATGCCGTGATAGCAAGTGATAAAGACCCCGTTAATCAAAAAACAGACACACCAGTGATACACGCTTATCAACTGAAGAAGTAAATAATATTGACTCAATAAAAAAGGTGGCTTATGGCTACCTTTTTTATTCAATTATCAGACGATAAATGCAAGAGAGAACATGCAGATTAATCTTGTTTGTTTTCTGCGTAACTGGCTTTTTCTATTTTTTCAACTTCCGATAAAAGTTTAAGTTTTAAACCTAACTCTTTACCTCGTAGACGAGCGTAATAAATGTTTCCAATAAACGCTCCAGAGGTAAGGATGAGTTCTATTACCGCCAAATAACGCTCTCCTTCATCGACCCATAATAAGGTGAATCCATGAAGAAAATAAAACATTAATATAAAATTAGCCCATGCGTGAGTATAAGGCTTCCCTTCTAAAATGCCTTTTAATGGCAATAGCAGCGGTATCATCCAAGCAATCATCAGCCCATAAGGATTGATTTGAGGATGCGGGGAAATGACACTGTGCCATAGCATGACAAAAATCAATAACGATAAATTACAGAAAAGAGCCAGCAAACGGTAACGTTTTGTTTGCGATCCTAACTCAACAACGTCCATGTTCACTTCCTTACTAGTAGCTATAAAATATCCAGAACTTGTTCCGGTGGGCGACCTATTTTAGCGTGGTTATTATGAACAACAATAGGGCGTTCAATTAGTTTTGGATTCGCGTTCATCGCTTCAAATAACTGTTCATTACTTAATGCGTTTTCACCTAAGTTTAGTTCTTTGTAAATATCTTCTTTAGTTCGCATCATCTCTCGAACAGAACTGAACCCTAGTTGAGAGAACAGTGTTTTTAACTCATCAATACTTGGTGTTTGTTCAAGGTATTTTATGACCTCTGGTACGATTCCTTTTTCTTCTAATAAAGCCAAGGTTTGACGACTTTTAGAGCATTTTTGGTTGTGATAAATAACAACAGACATAAGTTTTCCTTTTTATTTTTCTTTAGTTATAACGTGCTGAATCTTTCTCTAGAGAGGCGTAACTGATCTATTCTTGCATCATATCGAGCTTGATCTAAGCTGCCCAACTCGGCGAGTTGGCTTGCTTGTGTGTAATTACTTAACGCTTTATTCCACATGCCTTTAAGCGCATAAACCTCAGCTCTTGCTGCTAATTCTCCATCGGAGCTGCCGTCATCATGGTAGGCTTTAGAGAGTAATTGCCACCCAGTCGGATCTTTAGGGTGGTCATGAGTGTAGCGTTGAAGAATTCGAACCGCTTGAGGCGTTTTCCCCGATTCAGATAAAGCATGGGCGTAATTGATCATTAATACTGGGTTGTTGGGCAGATGAATTAATCCATTTTCTAAGCGTTTTATCGCCTGTTCATTTTTCTTTGTATACAGATCTAAATCGGTAGCTGCATCAATATAAAACGTATTTAGAGGATCATTTTTGAGTAACGTTGACATTATTGGTGTGGCTTTATCATATTGGTTTGAATCAATATAAACTAAGGCTTTACCGTATTCGATGGCTGTCTTTTGATCGACTTTAGCCGACTTTGATTTACGAGAAAACCAATCAAGCGCGGCATTACTATCAATACCAGCAAAGCGAGCGACGATACGAGAGCGAGCAAGTTGGTATCGCAGAGATGTGTTTACACGGCGCATTGGGTATTGTTGTGCTCTAGCTCGGCTGTCTGTTATTCGGTCTGCGGGTAAGGGGTGAGTTAGAAGCATTGGTGGTGGTGTACTTGCGTATCGATATTGGTCGGCTAATCGTGAGAAAAATCGTGGCATTGCCGTTACATCAAATCCTGATTTTGCGAGTGTATCAATCCCAAACCTGTCGGCTTCTTTTTCATTGCTTCTTGTATAGTTAATTGAGCTTTGCATTGCTCCAGCGGTTGTTGCATGAATCGCGGCAATGCCTGCTTCTGGTGCTGCAATTGCCAATAATAAAGAGCCAACAAGTGCTGCAATCGTTGCTGGTGAGCGTCGAGCTTGATCTTCCATACTTCGAGCAAGGTGACGCTGTGTAATATGCGCAATTTCGTGAGCAACCACTGAGGCTAATTCGCTTTCCGATTGTGCGTATAGAAATAATCCTGAATGCAACGCAACATAACCACCAAAAAAAGCAAAGGCGTTAATTTCTCTATTATTGATTAAGAAGAAGTGGAAAGGGGTTTTGACATCACTTGCATTAGCAACTAAGCGGTGGCCTAGATTTTGAACATATTCAGTTAATACTGGATCATTAATGACTGGTTGGCTAGCACGGAGCATCCGCATGTACGCATCACCATAAACCAGTTCTTGATCTATGGTCAGAGTACCCGCTGCTGTGGTTCCTATTTCAGGCAAATCTAAATCGTTATTTGCACTAGCAGGTAGTGAGCTTGTTAGCAATGAGGCAATGAGTAAACTACTGGCCAGCTTTTTTAATTTGAACATGTATTATTCACAAATCCTTTTAATAACATTCCACTATGAAAGAGATGGATATCTGTAATGAGAGTGGAGGCTGCTTATCTTAATATTATAAGAGTAGCAAATCTGTTATTGGTTTCTTTTCTGTCATAATTATGTGACTTATACTCTCTATACATGGAATCTATCATATCTATAGTCGAGTCGTCGAATGGAAACCCAACACTTAGATTTATCAAAACACCGTTGTCCTATGTCTTTATTATTGGCTAAGCGTGCAAGTCACCGCTTAATAGACAGCGAAAAATTAATCATTAAAGTCGTCGACAAAGTGTCTTTACAGGATATGATGACATACTTTCAGCAATCCTCTTTCCATACTCATCTAGAGCAAGCTGAACCGTGTTCTTTTTTAACCGTAACGAGAAGCAGAACTTAATATGTTAGACATGGTTACTCAATGGTATAAACGTCGTTTTTCCGATCCTCATGCTGTTAGCTTAGTGGCAATATTAGTCGTCGGGTTTATTACTATTTATTTCTTTGGACATTTAATTGCGCCTTTATTGGTTGCTATTGTATTGGCTTATTTACTTGAATGGCCAGTCGCAAAGCTGAGTAAGTTTGGTTTACCAAGAACGCTTGCCGTTATGTTTGTTGTTTTGCTTTTTATTAGCCTGATGCTATTGGCTGTGTTTGGCCTTGTTCCTACTATTTGGAATCAAGTTGGTAATCTAATTAATGACATACCATCCATGTTTAATGGGTTACACAGTTTATTATCAAGCTTGCCTGATCGTTATCCTGAATTCATCCAGCCTCAATCCATTGATACGTTATTAGACACCGTACGTGGCAAAGTATTAGGCATGGGAGAAACGATGGTTAAAGGGTCATTATCTTCTTTAATAAGTTTAGCCGCATTAGGGGTATATCTTATCTTGGTTCCATTACTCGTTTTCTTCTTACTAAAAGATAAAGATGAAATGGTCAGAACGATGAGTAATATCTTACCTAAAAATCGCCGTCTAGCGACGAAGGTTTGGGTTGAAATGAATGAACAAATTAGTAACTATATTCGTGGCAAAGTCGTTGAGATTCTTATTGTAGGAACGGTGAGCTACGCTACCTTCTTTATTATGGATCTGCGTTACGCATTATTACTTGCCGTTATGGTTGGGTTTTCTGTGTTAATTCCTTATATTGGTGCCGCTGCTGTAACGGTTCCAATTGCAATTGTTGCGTTATTTCAATGGGGGCTTACCCCCGATTTTTATTGGCTAATTCTTGCTTACGCTATTATTCAAGCATTGGATGGTAATGTGTTGGTGCCTGTTCTTTTCTCTGAAGCGGTAAACCTTCACCCTGTGGCGATCATTGTGTCAGTTTTAGTGTTTGGTGGGCTGTGGGGGTTCTGGGGTGTATTCTTTGCGATTCCATTAGCGACACTGGTTAAAGCGGTTTGGAAAGCACTGCCAGCAACCGATGAAGTCTTTAAAAAAGCGTAACAATCATTATTAGATAAAAGAAAGGCGGTGCTTTAGATGAGCACCGCCTTTTTTATTTTTCGTTTAAATAATCCAGAACGACTTCATGGTGTGTTTTGGTTTTAAATTTAGTGAAGACGTATTCAATAATGCCGTCTTCATTAATTAAGAAACTAATGCGGTGCAGACCGTCATACACTTTGCCCATGAATTTTTTCTCACCCCAAACACCAAAAGCATCCGCAGCCGAGTGATCTTCATCAGACAGTAACGTAAAGTTTAATTGGTCACGCTCAATGAATTTACCTAAGCGTTTCACCGCATCAATGCTCACGCCTAACACGACAACATTATGCGCATCTAATTCTGCTTTTACATCTCTAAGGCCTTGAGCTTGAACAGTACATCCTGGTGTCATTGCTTTTGGATAGAAATAGAATAAAACCTTTTTTCCTTTTAGATCGGAAAGAGAAATAGTCTCTCCATTTTGATCCAAAAGAGAGAGTTCTGGTGCAGGAGAGCCTGCCGCTAATGGTGTGATCATAATATTTCCTTAACGTTGACGGTATATTTAGTTTTTATAAAAATTGATTTTTCCGCTGACATTTAATGTTGAGCATAAATGTTCAAATTCTTCTTGGATTTCCATAATATGACATTCTTGAAAAATCTCAGCTGTAATTTGAATTTGAAACGAATTCTGGTTAGTTGCTTTCTTTAATGTTTGAGCACTCAGTGTTTTTAGATCAATGTCTCTGTTGGCTAAGAAATCAGTAAACTTCTCCGTTAAGCCCGGACGATCTTCCGATTCAACAAACGCATCAATCGTATAGAAAGTGTCTCTTTCTTGATGAGGCGATGTGCGCTTTATTATCGTTATTAGATCGTGTTGTTGACCTAATAAAGGCAAGGTATTTTCAATTCGAGAAACGGCATTCGCGCTTCCTGACAACAACATGATCAATGTGAATTCATTACCAAAAGATGCGATACGGCTATCTATGATATTACAGCTTGATTCAGTGACGAGGCGAGTCACCTTATTCGAGATACCAGGTCTGTCAGTTCCGACCGCAGTAATTACAAGGTATTGGGACATAAAAATCTCGTTGTTGATAAATATAAAACCATACTAACACGCAAGTGATTGTGTGATAAGCAAGCAATAGTGAACAATCGTCAAAAAAAAGACTCTACAACATAGCCTTTAATGTAATATCCTTGAAGATTATTGATTTGATAATTCGACTTATTACATAGAAGATGAAAATCATGTGATTGTATGATGAACAAGGGCGATAACGCTTTGCCATCATATTAATGAATAACTCAATTTGTTCGCCATTCTCAGGCTGATTAAAAAGGGAGAAGGATATGTTCTCAGGTAGCATTGTCGCCTTAGTGACACCATTGGACACCGATGGTGAAGTTGATTACACAAGTTTAAAAAATCTCGTTGATTATCATATTAATGCAGGTACAGATGGCATTGTTGCTGTTGGCACTACTGGTGAGTCAGCGACATTAAGTGTAGAAGAACATGTCAAGTTAGTGATGAAAACGCTTGAGTTTTCTGATGGCAGAATTCCTGTTATTGCCGGTACTGGCGCAAACGCGACTCATGAAGCGGTAACGTTCAGTAAATTATTTCGAGATTCAGGTGTTGCTGGCTGTTTAAGCGTAACGCCTTATTATAATAAGCCAACACAAGAAGGTTTATTCTTACATTATAAAGCGATTTCTGAATCCACGGATGTACCTCAAATCCTTTACAATGTTCCGGGTCGTACGGCCGTAGATTTATTGCCAGAAACGGTAGCTCGTTTAGCTGAATTTGATAATATTGTCGCTTTAAAAGATGCGACAGCAGAATTAGACCGAATTGCAATTACGCGTGAACTTTGTGGTGATAAATTTATCCAACTAAGTGGTGATGACGCAACGGCACTTGAATTTGTTAAAATGGGCGGTCATGGTGTTATTTCTGTAACGGCAAACGTAGCAGCAAAAGACATGGCAACCATGTTTGCATTAGCGGCTCAAGGTAAGTTTGAAGAAGCGGAAATTATTAATCAACGCTTAATGCCATTACATCAGGATTTGTTTGTTGAAGCGAATCCAATGCCTGTTAAATGGGCCACTCATCGTTTAGGGATGATTACTCACCCTGATATTCGTTTACCACTAACAGAATTAAGTCATTCAGCACAACCAGTTGTTGAACAAGCATTAATTCGTGCTGGTGTGTTGAAGTAGTAGGATAAAAAATGAAAGTGAACACTCGCTTTGTTGTTGGATCATTGATGGTTGCTATGTTAGCGGCTTGTTCAAGCAGTCCAACTGAGCGTCGCCAAGCTAAACAAGATTTTAAATATTTAGATACGGCACCATTAAAAGAATGGCAACAGCCAGCGGAAGCTAAACCTGAGTTCTATCCTCAATATGATATTCCTAAAGGGGAGTATGTTGGTGGCGTCGGAAAAGGTGTCGATATTCGACCTCCTCAGCAAGTATTAGAACTGATCCCAGGGGCTCGTATAGAAGAGCAACAAGGGGAAGTCTCTGTATGGCTTGTGAAAGATGAAGATCTTGATAAGCTTTGGCAAACGGTGTTGGGCTTAATTAAAAAACGAAATATCACATTACTAAAACAATCGGATACTGAACTTGAAACTGATTGGTTAACGTGGAATTCAGAAGATGAAGATCATGAGTTTGGTTCTCGTTATTTGATTACTAAGTTAAATCAAAACAATCGCTCAGGATTTAAAATTGTTCTGATTGATTGGCAAGTTGATGGTAAACAAGCTGAAGTTACTCAAGCAAATAAAGCGCGTTATAATATTTTAATGACGAATTTAGTGACGTCTGCTTATGACGAGCAGCTTCGCGAAGAAGCGCGTATTCGTGCTGAAGAGCTTGTTAAGCGTATCCCTATTTCTATGGGACAAGATCGCAGTGGTCTTCCTGTGATAATCGCTCGTGCGCCTTATAATGTTTTCTGGGAGCGTCTTGGTGATTTATTGCCGATGATGGGACTGAATATTGAAGATAGAAACCGTTCGCAAGGAACCATTGAGGTTAAATATAAAGAGCCTGATGATGAGTTCTGGCAAGAGATTGGTACAAAACCATTGTCTTTTGAAGGTCGCACTTACAACCTACTATTAGGTGATCTTGGTAACCGTACTTCTATTAATGTAACGGATGCTGCGGGTAAACCGGTAGATGAAGCGACTCTTGATTCATTAGTTCCTGTGTTGGCTGCAATGATTGAAAAATCAAATAAGAAGCCAAAAACAGAAATAACGGAAGAATAGACACGTTTGTTATATAAGAAAGACGCTCAAATTATTGGGCGTCTTTTTTTTCGTCTTCAGATTGATTCATTGCTACCGATTCATTTTTTTCAGAACCTAATTCGTCCTCTTTTTCTTGTGGTGCTATCGGTTTTTTCGGCTGTTTAAATTTCATATTTGCCGTCGCTTTTAATGCGGCAAGGTTCCCAATAACAACACTTAAAACGATGACGATAATAACCCAAGGGTTCATTAACCATTCCATGACTATTCCTTATTTATGTTCATGATGTAACGATGAAATAAGATATCGATATGTTTAATGATACTCTCTTTTCCTGCCAGTTCTACATTTCGCCATGCTTGAAGTAAATGTTCAGGTGTAAGTTGTGACATATATTTATCACTGGTTGTTTTGTAACTAAGGTGCCAAGGTTCAATCGCGACGCCTTTTTTATCATGCTTATAAGGGAAGAAAAAACCATATTTAGGGGCATTTTCAAATAACCATAGACTGAATTCTTTTTGATGTCCTGTTTCGTACTCCCAAGGTTCAAGCTGCAATGTGACCCCTTTAGGAAGATGGTTGCTCGCATAGACATCAAGATCGGTCCCCCAATGATGGCGACTTCCTCCTGGCAATGCAGACCAACGCATAATGGCGTGAATCTTTTCAATATCACTCATCTTATTCGTATCTAGCACTTTACTGTCAGTTCCTAGAATGGGACGAATACCTGTAAACTTATTATTCCAAATCATTAATTGACGTTCAAAATCACGAAAACTGCTTGCGATAGTGAGAGTAAATCCCGCTTTTTTTGCCGCAATTTCTAGTGCCTTAAATGAAGAAATACAATCATGGTGAAGTTGGCGATGGGGGTAAACAACGGAGAGGTGTTGAGTTGATAGACCGGTGAGCTGTGTATATGTCATAAGGTACCTAATAAAAAACGAGAGGATCAAGACCCTCTCATCATATACTTAAAAGGTGGCTAAGCGAGTAAATTATTTAGGACTTCTTGATACATATCAGTCAGTTTTTCTAAATCATCAACCTTTACACACTCATTCACTTTATGAATAGTGGCATTAACCGGACCAAGCTCAATTACTTGTGAACCCATTTGAGCAATGAAGCGGCCGTCGGATGTTCCACCTGTTGTTAGTAATTCAGGCTTCTGTTGATTAACAGTGGCAACGGCATCAACAACGGCTGTTAATAGATCGCCAGTATCGGTTAAGAACGGAAGTCCATTGATAATCCAATCCAGATCGTATTCTAAATTGTGTTTATCTAAGAGTTCAATCACACGCTGTTGTAGGCCTTCGACGGTAGATTCAGTGCTGAAGCGAAAGTTAAACATGATTTCCGCTGTTCCAGGGATCACATTAGAAGCACCTGTACCACTGTTCATGTTCGGAATTTGAAAGCTGGTTGGTGGAAAATAAGCATTACCTAAATCCCATTCAGTCATTGTCAGTTCAAGTAGTGCCGCCATTGATTGGTGGATCGGATTTCGTGCAATGTGCGGATAAGCAACGTGCCCTTGAATGCCTTTGACGGTTAAGTTTCCAGTTAAAGAGCCTCTACGACCGTTCTTGACTACATCGCCAACATATTGGGTGCTTGACGGTTCACCAACAATACACATATCAATAATTTCATTACGCTCTTTTAGCGTATCAACCACACGTGTTGTGCCATTAATGAATGGACCTTCTTCATCTGAAGTGATTAAGAAAGAGAGTGAACCTTTATGTTCTGGGTGCTCAGAAATGAAACGCTCAACAGCAACAATCATGCAGGCAAGAGAGCCTTTCATATCGGCAGCTCCACGAGCGTATAACATGCCATCGATGATCGTTGGCTCAAAAGGATCGGTATTCCATTGCGTTAATGATCCTGTTGGAACGACATCTGTGTGGCCTGCGAAGGTAAATAAAGGTGCCTCTGTTCCACGGCGAGCCCAAAAATTGGTGGTGTCTTCAAATACCATGATTTCAATTGTAAAACCAAGAGCCTCAAGGCGTTTAATCATTAACTCTTGGCAGCCCGCATCTTCTGGAGTGACTGATTGGCGACTGAGAAGATCTTTCGCGAGAGTGAGTGTTGGAGTGTCAGGCATGTTGTATTCCTTTACTTATCTTTAAAATAAAATTAACCGTTAAAAATTGCATCATATTGAGCTGGTTTGAAGCCTAAATGGTAGAGATCGTTATGGATTAAAATTGGGCGCTTTATCATTGCCGGCATTTCTAGTAAAAGATCAATCGCCGTAGTTTCATTTAATGATGCTTTTTGCTCATCATTGAGTTGACGGTAAGTAGTACCTCGCTTATTTACGACATTTTCCCAACCAAGTTGTTGAACAAAAGTCGTAATCATTTCTTTATCAATGCCATCAGTACGGTAGTCATGGTAAGTGAAATTAATGTCGTTTGCTTCAAGCCACTTTTTGCATTTTTTTATCGTATCGCAGTTTTTTATTCCGTAAATTATAGTCATGACTTTCTTCATTATGTTATTAATTATGCTTCCTTTATAACGAGAATTGAACAAATACGCCAGTGTTGGAGAGTATTTAGTGTTTTGTTAATTATATTTTGAAGTGACTCGTCTTTTTCTTTTCTAAAATCGTCATTATTGTTCATTAAACATACACTTGTTTTTTGATGTATGAAATGGACAAAAGAGAATGGGAAATGCAGTGAAAGTGGGTGATATAGGTACTGCCCATGATGGGTTTCATCCAAGTCCGATATTAGCGGGTTCGGGAACGGTTAAAGTTGATGGTGTACCTGCAGCCAGAAAGGGGGATCCTCTTGCTCCTCATAGTAAACCTAAACATCCACCACACCCGCGAGCCATTTCTGAGGGATCGAACTCTGTGTTTATGGATGGGCAGCCGGCGGCGAGAAGTGGAGATGCGGTTGGATGTGGAGGTAAAGTTCAAGGTGGTGGAACGGTTAATATTGGTTAGAGGTTCTGCTTTTATAATGATAGTTATGAAAATTAATTACAAAAAAAACAGATTTATGAGTTATTTCGTTAAATTGTAGGATTATTTTCGTAATTAGTTGATCAATCTCAACATCATTAATATTAAATGATTAATAATTACTCTTATTAAATCAGGAGGTATCAATGGAGTTGAATCCAGTGTTCGCCAGACGCTTGTATTTAGCGTTGTTGGTGCATAATTTAGAAAGGCCTAATGTACCTAAACTTGTAGAGTTAACAGGGTGGCCTCGTCGTACAATTCAAGATGTACTAAAAGCATTACCAGGCATAGGCATTGAATTGATGTTTATACAAGATGGACGCCGTCATAATGATGGTTATTATCGTCTTTCTGATTGGGGACCTTATGATCCTGATTGGGTATGCTCGAGAGAAGATCAAATTGCTTCCACGTTATACCATTAAAATGTAAATCAGTTTTATACGTGGATATGGACAGACAATAATAAAAAAGCCAACTTACGTTAAGTTGGCTTTTTTGTGTCAATTTATAACGAGGGGCATAAATAGGCAGATCCAAGCAGAGTGACTGACGTGTTAAAGGCTGAAGGAGAATGGATAACAATGCTGTTTCCTCCTAATTGGGTGGCTTCATTTTTCATGTCATTAACGGCTGATATGAGTAACTCTTTATTTGTAATAAAGAAAAAAGTATACCAATGGCCTTCACTGCCTGTAACGGTTCCGACTGGAGTACAATCTGTAATTGAACTGTCATCAAAATATAAAAAAACCTTATCTATATTCGTATTTTCTACTTTGGTTGTTGATGCACAACCTGAGAGTAGTGATAGCAATATTAAAGAACATAAGGCTGTTTTCATTTTATGCATCCAAATAAAGTAAGGTTGCTGCTACTCTCGATTTTACATTGAGTTTTTTAAGTAGGCTCTTCATGTGCACTTTTACTGTTGCTTCTGAAATGAACAGTTTGTCTGCTACTTGTTTATTTCTCATTCCTTTCGCTACATTTTGTAATATTTCAAGTTCACGAGCGGTTAAACTAGACAGTTTATCATCACCATTCTTGCCTTCTTCTAAACAAATTTTTACTTGCTCTGAATAGGCTTTATCACCTTGTATTGCTTGCTTTAGCAGTGCAATAAGTTCGTCAGGTTCACTGTCTTTAAGTAAGTAACCGTCAGCACCTGCTTTTATTAAGGTTTTAATGTCTTGTTTATTATCGGATACGGTAAGAATAACAATCGGGCAAGTTACGCCTTCATTGCGTAATGCATGCAACGTATCAAGGCCTGACATGCCTTTCATATTGAGATCGAGAAGAACAAGGTCGGGTTCATCTTTAGAGATTAGAGCAACGGCATCTGTGCCATTACTTGCTTCTCCTGCTAGGGTAAATTCATCTTCAAAAGAAAGAAGTTGGCCAATGCCTCGGCGCATTAAAGGATGATCGTCAACGATAACAACATTCCACATAGGGTATATACCTTTTAAATTAATTATTGGTTAAGTGGAAACGTAACGTTCACTGCACAACCGTGTTCTAATTCTGATGCAATGGATAAAGTACCTCGAACGAAGTTTGCTCGTTCTTGCATTATTCTTAATCCATAATGATTTATTTTTTCTTCGGTGGAATCAAATCCTACGCCATCATCTTCAATGTTAATGTAACCTTGCTCACCTTCTTGGTAACACGTAATGATAATATTATCAGCTTTTGAGTGTTTGATGGCATTTAATGTTGCTTCGCGTATTAATTGCAACAAATGTACGTGCTGTTGTGCATTAATTGGTAAAGATGGCAGTTCATTATTTACATGTATACGAATGGCTGTCTGCGATTGTAAGGTATTTATAATCTCTTGTAATGCTTCACCAAAGTGCGCCTTATTAATCGTTAATCTAAAGGTGTTTAATAATTCTCTTAACTGAGTATAGGCACTTTTAAGTCCCTCATCCAATTCCGTCAATGTACTCCCCGTGTTTTGACAATCACATTTCTTAAGTTGGCGTTTCAATAAGGTCGTTTGAATTTTTAAATAAGAAAGCGATTGTGCCAGTGAATCATGCAGTTCTCGTGCAATTGCTGCTCGTTCTTCAAGAAGAATAAGTTGATGCGTTTGTTTTTGGGTTAAGTCATAGAACAACCCACGAGCAAGAATATTTGCGATATTGATGATTAGCTTTTGGTCTGGGCATGGAAGAGAAAATTGCCACAATAAGTAACCTAATTTTTCTCCATCAATGATCAGCTCTTCTAAACTCCAAGGTGAGTTGTTTGGGGTTCCACTTGTTATTTCCCAATCACCCCCAGACTCTTCTTCTACAATTAACCTTGCACTAATAACACCTTCAATATTAGTAAACATGTTAAGAATGTTTTTAAAGGCTTTTTCATCAAGTTGAGACGCTGATAGCTCTTGAGAGCAAGCATAAAGAGTGGTTAGCGATCGATTTGCTTGACTGAGTTTTCTGGTTTTATCTTCAACATGACTTTCGAGCTCGCGGTAGCTAGAGTGCACTTGTTTTGCCATGTGATTAAAGGCGCTGCCTAATTGCCCTAATTCATTACCACTATTTAAATCCACTTGTACTGAAAAATTGCCTTTTGTCATTGCGTGACTTGCGGCAACAAGATGATGCAGCGGACTCACAATTTTTCGTTGAGTAAATGAAATAATAAAAAGGCCAAGACAAAGAATGAGAGATAAACCTATCGCACCAATAAAAGAAAGCAATTGAAGTTTTCGCTCTGAAAATTGCTGTAAGCGTAGAACGAAATGATCGATTTCATCCACAAAGAGCGACACTTTAGTGAGATAAATTTGTTTATCATCACTTAGTAATGCAGGTTGCAATAACTGCCACTGTAATCGAATGTCAGAATAATAGGATTCAATGTCGTCCGGTACAAACCATTGATCTAAAGAGTGGAAAGCGGGTGATTCAATGGATTCTGAAAACTTGGCTAAGTGATCTAGCATGTATGGTGAATTGGTTTCAATATCGTAGGCCAAACGATAACTTTGCATGCGTAAAGAACCGGCAATATTGACCGCTTCGGCGTCTTTTAAACTTGATGATAATGTGACCAAAGCTAAGCTTGTTGTAATGATAGAAATAAGGACAATCCACAACATCACTTGAGCTATTGTTTTTGTTAATATTGATGTTTTGTTATGTTTCATAATTGTTGTGGCTAGCCTATAGTTAAAAGGAGGGGATAATAATCTATTCTGTTGTTTTTATTTGTTTTAAAAATTGATCTAGAACAAGTTCCCCCCTTGTTTAACCATTATGAGGTATATCAATAAATATGACAAAATTTAAAATTCATCATATAAAAATGTTAATAGATGCGCGGAGTTGTGAATAGATGAGTCAAGATAATTCAGTTGACCATTCCAAGCGGGGATTTTTTCGCCGTTTGTCTCCTCAGAAAAAAATACATCCTTTAACACAGCAGCGTTTGCCTTGGGTTCATAATGAAGCTGAGTTTGTCTCTGCTTGTACTCGCTGTGAAAAGTGCATTACCGCATGTGAAGAAAGCATAATTGTTAAAGGCGATGGGGGTTTTCCTATCGTTGATTTTACAAAAGGTGAGTGCACTTTTTGTGAACAATGTGCATCAGTATGCCCTGAACACTTATTTACTGTAACTGAAAAATCAGCTTTCTCTCATCGAATTACAATAAATGAAAGTTGTTTAGCAAAACGAGCCGTTGAATGTCGTAGTTGCAGTGATATGTGTGACACGCAAGCGATTCGTTTTCAACTTACGCTGGGCAGTGTAGCTCAGCCTAAACTTAATTTTGATGACTGTAATGGATGTGGTGCTTGTGTTGCAGCATGCCCAACTTCAGCTATCAGCATGACACTGGAAGAGCAAACATAATGCTAGAAAATTTGCCTGAGAACGAAGTTCATATTTCAAGTGTAGTCGTACATGTCAAACCTGAATTTTTAGAACAAACAAAAGCAAAAATATTAGAAATACCGAATGCGGAAATCTACGGAGAAAGTGAAGAGGGCAAATTAGTTGTTGTGCTTGAAACAGAAAACCAAGGATATATCACCGATTCAATCGATAAAATAAATGACTTCGAAGGAATACTAAATGTCGCTTTAGTTTTCCACCAAATCGAGCACTTTGATTCGCAATGTGAGGATGAATCATGAAAATGACAAGACGTGCGTTTGTTAAAGCAAACGCCGCAGCATCAGCTGCAGCTGTCGCAGGTATTACACTACCTGCATCAGCAACTAATTTAATCGTTAGTTCTGACGAAACAAAAATTAAATGGGATAAAGCGCCTTGTCGTTTTTGTGGTACTGGTTGTTCTGTACTTGTGGGGACTCAAAAAGGTCGGGTTGTTGCGACTCAAGGTGATCCAGAAGCACCAGTAAACAAAGGTCTTAACTGTATCAAAGGTTATTTCCTATCTAAAATTATGTACGGCAAAGATCGCCTTCAAACGCCAATGTTGCGTATGACTGATGGTCAATACGATAAAGAAGGTGAGTTTGCTCCTGTTTCTTGGGATGTTGCTTTTGACACAATGGCTGAGAAATGGAAAGCGGCTCTGAAAAAACATGGTCCAACAGGTGTTGGTATGTTTGGTTCAGGTCAGTGGACTGTAATGGAAGGTTATGCAGCGGTTAAGCTGATGAAAGCCGGTTTCCGTTCAAATAACATTGATCCAAACGCACGTCACTGTATGGCTTCAGCCGTTGGTGGTTTCATGCGTACTTTTGGTATTGATGAACCAATGGGTTGTTACGATGACTTTGAACACGCAGACGCTTTTGTACTGTGGGGCTCAAATATGGCTGAAATGCACCCAGTATTATGGACTCGTATTTCAGATCGTCGTTTAAGTAATCCACACGTTAAAGTGAACGTATTATCGACTTACTACCACCGTTCATTTGAATTAGCAGACAAAGGGTACATTTTTGAACCTCAATCTGACCTTGCAATTGCTAACTTCATCGCTAATTACATTATTGAAAACGATGCGATTAACTGGGATTTCGTAAATAAACACACGAACTTCAAGCAAGCGACAACAGATATCGGTTACGGTCTTCGTGATGATAACCCGCTTCAAATGGAAGCAGAGAATCCTAACTCAGGTGCTATGACTTCAATTAATTTTGAAGAATACAAAGCATCTGTTGCGCCTTATACGGCGAAGAAAGCGTCTGAAATGTCTGGTGTATCAGAAGAAGATCTGATCACTCTGGCTAAGCAATACGCGGATCCAAACACAAAAGTAATGTCGTTATGGACAATGGGTATGAACCAACATACTCGTGGTGTTTGGATGAACAGCCTTGTTTATAATATTCACTTATTAACAGGTAAAATATCGACGCCTGGTAATAGTCCGTTCTCATTGACAGGTCAGCCATCAGCGTGTGGTACGGCTCGTGAAGTCGGTACGTTCTCACACCGTTTACCTGCCGATATGATGGTTGCTAATCCTAAGCATCGTAAGATTGCTGAAAACATCTGGAAACTACCTGAAGGTACGATCCCTGCGAAACCAGGTGCTCATGCTGTTGTACAAGATCGCATGCTTAAAGATGGCAAGATTAATGCTTACTGGGTTATGTGTAACAACAACATGCAAGCAGGCCCTAATATTAATGGTGAGCGTCTTCCGGGTTACCGTAATCCAGAAAACTTCATTGTGTGTTCTGACCCATACCCAACAGTAACTGCTCAAGCATCTGATTTGATTCTTCCAACAGCAATGTGGGTAGAGAAAGAAGGGGCTTATGGTAATGCAGAGCGTCGTACTCAAGCTTGGTACCAACAAGTACAAGCAAAAGGCGAAGCAAAATCTGATTTATGGCAAATCATGGAATTCTCAAAACGCTTCACAGTAGAAGAAGTGTGGGGCGAAGAGCTATTAGCTAAAGCACCTGAATTCCGTGGTAAAACTATGTATGACGTACTTTACAAAAATGGCAACGTAGATGCCTTCCCATTATCTGAAGCTCAAGAGCTAAATGATGATGCGAAAGATCAAGGCTTCTATGTTCAAAAAGGCCTATTTGAAGAGTATGCAACGTTTGGTCGTGGTCATGGTCATGATTTAGCACCATACGATACTTACCACCAAGTACGTGGCTTACGTTGGCCTGTTGTTGATGGTAAAGAAACATTATGGCGCTTTAAAGAAGGCTCAGATCCATACGCTAAAAAAGGGTCTGATTGGGACTTCTATGGCAAGCCTGATGGTAAAGCTCTGATTATTTCTGCACCATATGAAGCGCCTCCAGAAGTTCCTGGTGAAGAGTTTGATATGTGGTTATGTACGGGTCGTGTTCTTGAGCATTGGCATACAGGAACAATGACTCGTCGTGTTCCTGAACTGTATAAAGCCGTTCCAGATGCACTTTGTTATATTCATCCAGCGGATGCGAAAAAACGTGATTTACGCCGTGGTGAAGAAGTATTAATTTCAAACAAACGTGGTGAAGTTCGCGTTCGTGTTGAAACTCGTGGTCGTAACCGTCCGCCAGAAGGATTGGTCTTTGTCCCATTCTTTGATGCTCGTATCTTAATTAATAAGTTGATTTTGGACGCAACCGATCCGCTTTCTAAGCAAACGGATTACAAAAAATGCCCAGTTAAAATCACTAAAATTGCTTAATTAATAATTGATAGACCATCTGATGTGGTGGTCTATTTCAAAGAGTTTGCCTTAAGGCGGAGAAAGTAGAATGAAAAAATTCATTATAACGCTTCTATCAATTGGACTGTTGTTTGCTGGTGCAGTACAAGCAGAAGCTGAACAAAAAACGGAATTAAATAATCCTGGTGGTATCGGTGGCGTTGAATCATTACGTGGGGCTTCAGAGTTAGAAACGACGCGTCCAGCGGATGACTTTAAACGTTTTCCTCGTGACCATGCGTTAGAAAGTGACTATGTTTATCAACCACCATTGGTCCCTCATACTATTCGTAATTACGAAGTGTCTTTAAACGTGAACAAATGTTTATCATGTCACAGCTGGAAAAACGCGAAAGAAATGGGCGCTACGAAGATCAGTGTAACGCATTACGTGAATCGTGAAGATGCTGTATTATCTGATGTATCACCTCGTCGTTACTTCTGTCTACAATGTCATGTTCCTCAAGCGGATGCTAAACCACTGGTTGAGAATGAATTTAAACGTGTGGACTCATTGCGCTAGTTAATAGGCAATACTGTTAAGAGAGGCTATACATGAAATTTTTAAAAGCATTTTGGAAGCGTTTTTCTTCTCCAAGTAAAGCTGCAGTAGGTATCGTCCTATTTATGGGCTTTATGGGGGGGTTGCTTTTTTGGGGTGCATTTAACACGGGTATGCAAGCAACGAACTCAGAAGAATTCTGTTCTGGTTGTCATGCTCCGATTGTTAAAGAGATCCAAGAAACCATTCACTATTCAAACCGATCTGGTGTTCGTGCTATCTGTTCTGATTGTCACGTACCTCATAATTGGACAGATAAAATCGTACGTAAAGTTCAAGCATCAAAAGAATTGTTTGCTCATTACGTAACAAAGACGATTGATACTGAAGAGAAGTTCAAAGAACGTCGGGGTCATTTAGCAGAGCGAGAATGGCATCGAATGAAAGAGAATAACTCTCAGGAATGTCGTAATTGCCATGAATTTAATTATATGGATTTCTCTGAGCAAGGCCCTCGTAGTGCGAAGCAGCATTCAACGGCACTAGCATCAGGTGATAAAACATGTGTTGATTGTCATAAAGGTATTGCACATAAACTGCCTGATATGTCCGGCGTTGAAGGGTGGTAAGGAGCTTACTATGAGTACGTTAGAATCGGTTATTTGGCATACGTTAGGTTATATAGCGATGCCTTCAATAATCCTCGGTGGATTTGTTGTTGTTGCTGTGATTTCTATGGGGATTTTATCTTTAAAAGTAGATAAGTAACCACTATAGATAACTAATAAAAAAGAGATGACCCTTATGGCTCATCTCTTTTTTTGTTTAAGACTCATCAATTAATAACCTAAAAAGAAGTAGTAAATAAACCCCACCCAACTAAGGCCTAATAATATCCACGGTAACGGTTTATTGGATTGAGTATTGGTTTTATTTTGGTGTTCTTTTTTGTCTTCTTCTTTGTTTGAATTAGATTCATTTAATTGCTTTTGTCGAACTTCTTTTTTCCTTGTTTTATCCGCTTCACGTGCTTTTTCTTTATGTTGTTTTTTGTAAAGCGTGATCCCTTTCTCAATACCTTGTGCAATGAGTTTGGTTTGTTCTTTTGTTTGTGCTGGTTTTTGTGTAGCTTTAGCTACCTTCATTGCTTCTTGTTGAGTTTCAACTGAGATTGGTTCTTTTTTATTTTTGATCATAATATGTCTTTATTATTAATAATTAACGGCATTTTTACATATTTTGAAAGTCTACACTTAGAAAAATGTGATGAGAATAGAGCTTTTGATTTATAGATTGTAGCTAGCTCAAATTTTTAATTTTCTTCAATCGTTATTTTTAATCATTTAAGTAAGCTGAACAAGTCTACTTAGTGGTTTATTTATTATTCAGGTAGATAAATGCAATATTCTTTCGATGCATACGATGAGCATGGGTGGCTAAAGCCACCGTTGTGGTTATGGTTTGGTTGGGTACTATTGATTCGCTCTGTCGTCGTTTTTATCATGGCAGGTGCAAGTCGGCAGCAGGGAAATGATCTTCTTGCTCTGTTTTATCCTAATCACTCTCATTTTTACATGAGTTTATGCATGAGCTTACCGATTGTATTTTTGATGTGGTTAAGTAATTTTAAAAAGCCCAATAGACCTTTTATGCAGACCCTTTGGAAGCAAGGTCGATGGCTAACTATTTTAATGGTAGTTATTGAGTTATCAATGTTAATACAGTCGATTGTTATTAACAGAGGAGAGTTCCAGCTAGAGAGTGCAGTGGTTATTTTATTACTTAGCTGGTTTTTGATTTTTTTATTCCGAAGCAAAAGAGTCAAAATATGCTTTAGTCTTACTTAAGAGGGAAGACGATGGATTTATCAACAGGTGCACTTCTTTTTAGTGCTTTATTAAGCCCGTTAGCTATGGCTGATTGGCAGCTAGATTTGGGGTTAGAAATAAATCGCCCTGACTTGCAGCGCATTACTAATTCTTCGACATCTTTAGTGTTGGGCGAAGAGACGCTTGTGTTCAATTCGATAGATAAGCAGTCCCAAGTGAAAGCATGGGCTGAAATTAAAAATATTAATGCTGAGAATGTAGAAATTGCTTTTCGGGTGACAGAAGAGGGAAATGGAAGCGTTCGTACATTGTGTGCACCGACAATAATCACTAAATTAAATAATCAAGAGTCCTATATGGTGTCTGATTCTTCAGCGAATGAGACCGTTAAATTGTCCGTAGAAGTAATTTCTTCGTAATCTCTTATTTATAATCAAACAATCTAATGCTTAATTTCATATAATGAACTCAGTTAATTCAAAATAAGAAAGGAACTGAGTTCATGTCTTACACTCCTCAAACTGCATTATTGCCAGAACCAGATCGATTTGCACTGTACGTAACGTTAACTGTGAAAAATAATCCTCAACAGGTTTTAGAGCAGCTTCAAGCGTTACCACTTTTGATCTCTGAATTAAATGAAAGCCAACCAGATGCCAATATAAGTAGTGCTATTTCTTTTGGTGCTGATTTTTGGGCTACATTGTCTGCACCTATGCCACCAGAGTTATCTAAATTTAAAGCATTGGGTAAAGGGGATATCATCGCACCAGCGACTCATGGTGATGCGTTTATTCACCTGCATTCAAATCGTCATGATTTACACTTTTATATCTTACGTAAATTAATGAGTTCTATTTCTGAATGTATTCAAGTCGATGAAGAAGTTTCTGGTTATCGTTTTCTTGATTCTCGTGACATGACTGGTTTTGTTGATGGAACAGAAAATCCTAAGAATGAAGCTAGAGCAGAAGTTGCCCTAATTGCGGATGGGGAATTTAGTGGTGGCAGTTACATGATGTGTCAGCGCTTCCTTCATAACATACCTGCGTGGAATCGCTTATCTGTTTCTGCTCAAGAAAAAGTAATTGGTCGTACTAAGCCTGATTCTATTGAACTAGACGACGTTCCTGCCGCTTCTCACGTAGGACGTGTTGATATTAAAGAAAATGGTAAGGGTGTTAAGATTCTACGCCACAGCTTGCCGTATGGCTCGGTCTCAAGTGATCACGGTCTATTGTTTATTGCGTATTGTCATAGTAAACATAACTTCCAAATTATGTTAGATAGCATGTACGGTGAAATTGATGGGAAAACGGATCAATTATTACGTTTTACTGATGCCGTTACTGGGGGGTACTTCTTTACTCCATCACAAGAAATGCTTGCTGATCTTACCGTTCGATAAGTAATCAGCAAACGATAGATATAAAAAAGCCACTATCAAATAGCGGCTTTTTTTTATTCTTTATTTAGCTAACTAATTATCTATTAAAAGAAATTACTTAGTTACTTTAAGAACTGGAGATTCACCAACAGTAACAGCACCAGAAAGCTTAGTAAGCTCTTTGATTTCGTCCATGTTAGAGATAACAACAGGAGTTAACGTTGATTTAGCGTGCTCTTCTAGGTACGCAAGATCAAATTCGATTACTGTGTCGCCAGCTTTAACTTCTTGGCCTTCTTCAGCGATACGAGTAAAGCCTTGACCTTTAAGTTCAACAGTATCGATACCGAAGTGAACGAAAAGCTCGATGCCGTCGTTAGATTCGATAGAGAAAGCGTGGTTAGTTTCGAAGATTTTACCGATTGTACCGTTTACTGGAGCAACCATTTTGTTGCCAGCAGGTTTGATAGCAATACCATCACCAACGATTTTTTCAGCGAATACTACGTCTGGCACATCTTCGATGTTTACAATTTCACCAGAAAGAGGTGCGATGATGTCGATAGCACCAACGTTAGCGCTTTCAGAAGAAAATGCGCTTTTAATTTTGTCAAACAGACCCATTGTGTAGCTCCCTAAAGTTTATATTAAATAGCCACTAAAACTTAGTGGCTATATTTAATTCTTTGCAACTATACTATTACTTAGTATTTTCTGCGATAAATTTTTCAACGTGTGCTTCAATTTCTGCTGCTGTAGGCATTTGAAGTGCTTCATCTGCCATTGCTTTTACTGCTGCAAAGTTTGAGTTACGAACGATTTTCTTAACAAGAGGGATAGAAATACCGCTCATGCTGAATTCGTCTAAGCCCATACCAAGAAGAAGTAAGCTTGCACGATCATCACCCGCTAACTCGCCACACATACCTGTCCATTTGCCTTCTTTATGAGAAGCATCGATTACTTGCTTGATTACAAGCAGAACCGCTGGAGATAGTGGGTTGTATAGGTGAGAAATCATTTCGTTACCACGGTCAACAGCAAGAGTATATTGTGTTAAATCGTTAGTACCGATAGAGAAGAAGCTAACTTCTTTCGCTAAATGATGTGCAATTGCAGCGGCTGCTGGCGTTTCAACCATAACACCGATCTCGATGCTTTCGTCAAACGCTAGGCCTTCAGCTCGAAGTTCTACTTTGTATTCTTCGATTGCTTTTTTCAGCTCACGGATTTCTTCAACAGAAATGATCATTGGGAACATGATACGCAGTTTACCGTGTGCAGATGCACGTAAAATACCACGTAATTGATCACGTAGAATTTCACGACGGTCTAAACTGATACGGATTGCACGCCATCCTAAGAATGGGTTCATTTCTTCAGGAAGATCCATGTATGGTAGATCTTTATCACCACCGATATCCATAGTACGGATAATCACTGATTCACCATGCATTGCTTCTGCTACTTCTTTATAAGCAACATATTGCTCTTCTTCAGTAGGAAGTGCATCACGATCCATGAATAGGAATTCTGTACGATACAGACCAACACCTTCACCGCCGTTACGAATAATACCTTCACAGTCTTTCACTGTGCCGATGTTACCGCAAACTTCAACTTGGTGGCCATCTAGAGTGATAGCTGGTAGGTCTTTTAGTTTTGCTAGTTCTTCTTTTTCAGCAACTAAGTCGTCACGAATTTTTTTCGATTCAGCCAGTTCTGCTTCTGATGGGTTGATAACAATTCTGTTGTTAACCGCATCAAGAATCAACATGTCGCCATTTTTCACTTGCTTAGTGATATCGTTAGTACCAACGATAGCAGGAAGTTCAAGAGAACGCGCCATGATAGAAGTATGAGAAGTACGACCGCCGATGTCACAAGCAAAACCAAGAACGTAGTCTAGGTTTATTTGTGCCGTTTCAGACGGTGTTAAATCTTTAGCAACTAGGATAACTTCTTCATTGATATTACTCAGTGAAACGATGTTGATGCCTAGTGCATTTTTAACAAAGCGGCTACCGATATCACGGATATCTGTAGCGCGCTCTTTTAGATAATCATCATCTAAAGATTCAAGTGCACACGCTTGCTCTTCAATTACAGAGTAAATTGCAAAATCAGCAGAAAGTTTGTCGTCTCTTATAAGGGCTAAGATTTCTTCTTCTAGCTCTTCATCTTCAAGAAGCATTATATGCCCCTCAAAAATCGCTTCTTTTTCTTCGCCAAATGTTGCTAGCGCTTTCGCTTTAACCGCTTCTAATTGCTCAGAAGACTTAGCTCTAGCGTCAAAGAAACATTGAATTTCTGTTTCTACTTGAGATTCAGAGATTGGAGTTTTGTTTAGGACAATTTCATCTTCCTGAAGTAATAATGCTTTACCAAAAGCAATACCTGGAGATGCTAGAATGCCTGAAATCATAGCTTTACCTTAACATTGATCAAATTAGAGAATGAGAATAATTAAAGAAAAAGCTGATTAATGCAGCTCGTCCATTAGTTTAACTAGGTGGTCTACTGCTTCTTTCTCTTGAGCGCCTTCAGCAGAGATAGTTACGTTAGTACCTTTAGTTAGACCTAAAGTTTGTAGTTTGAAAAGGCTAGTAGCACTTGCGCTTTTACCGTTAGAAGTAACAGTGATTTTTGCATCAAAACCTTTCGCTTCTTTAACGAACTGAGCCGCTGGACGAGTGTGAAGGCCGTTTTCTGCAGTGATTACTACGTCTTGTGAATACATTGTGTATACCCCGATTTATATTTTATGTTGAATTAATGTCGTTAACCCATTCTGTTTCTGAAAACTACTTTCGCACATCATTGTGATAGACACAATCCACGAATGTTAAATAGATTAATGACAGTAATTTTATATAAGTTTACTTATTTTGTAATCTTAAGTTCACTTTTCAGTGATACTTTATAACGGATTGTAATTATTTTACACCTAAAAATAAAGTGGCTTGATTATTACTAAGGAGGGAAATGAAATCAACAAAAAAACCCCATAAGGGGCTTTTTTGGCGTAAAAATTGATTTCAACACATGAATGTTGCGGTTTTATTGCTCATTTTCTTGTTCTGTAAACAAACCAGCAAAAAGTGCTGTACTTAGGTAACGTTCACCCGAACTTGGTAATATGACAACAATTTGCTTATTTGCGAACTCTGGAAGCGCTGCAATGCGGTTTGCTGCAACGACGGCTGCTCCTGAAGATATGCCTGCTAAAATGCCTTCTTCTTCCATTAAACGACGAGCCATTTCGATTGAATCTTCTGATGTCACGGCTTCAACACGATCAATTAGCGTTAAATCTAGGTTTCCTGGAATAAACCCAGCGCCGATCCCTTGAATTTTATGTGGTGCTGGTTTTATCTCTTCGCCTGCAAGTGCTTGGGCAATAACTGGTGATTCTGCAGGCTCAACAGCAACAGACAGTACGGCTTTATTTTGAGTATGTTTTAAGTAACGACTGGTGCCTGTTAATGTGCCTCCAGTACCTACTCCAGCAACAAATACATCAATGTTGCCGTCAGTCGCTTCCCAGATTTCAGGGCCGGTTGTTTTTTCATGAATCGCCGGGTTTGCAGGGTTATTAAATTGTTGAAGAAGTAAATACTTACTAGGATCACTTGCTACAATTTCTTCCGCTTTAGCGATGGCGCCATTCATGCCTTTTACCGCTTCAGTAAGAACAAGGTTTGCCCCTAGTGCTTTAAGCAACTTACGACGTTCTAAACTCATTGATGCAGGCATAGTGAGTGTTAGTTTGTACCCTTTAGCTGCGGCAACAAAAGCCAATGCAATGCCGGTATTTCCTGATGTTGGTTCAACTAACTCTATGCCTTCTCTTAATGTACCCGCTTTTTCTGCTTCCCAAACCATGTTTGCACCAATACGGCATTTAACGCTAAAGCTTGGATTACGTGCTTCTACTTTTGCTAATACATTACCATTACTCACACGGTTTAAACGTACAAGAGGGGTATTGCCAATCGTTTGTGAATTATCTTCGTAAATCTTTGTCATGATCTGTTCCTTCATTTCACGTAAAGCGTGATTAATTATAAAGTAAATATTTTGGTCACTCATTTGAGCAACTCGACCTATCTAGAATACGAAGAGTTGCTTAAATGAGAAAGGATCTAAAGGTTATAAGATATAGATGAACTTATTCTATGTGGGTTTAAGCATTAAAGGCGAGAGTGCTTATCACGATAAACATCTACCCACATTGCTGTTGCGCCACATACAGCAATAGGCATTACAAATAAATTTAGAATAGGGGTCATCGTAAAGAGAGTAACTAGCGAACCAAATGATAGGCATTTACCGCGCTTTGTTTTTAAATCATCTCTCATCACTTCGAATGGTACTTTATGGTTATCAAATGGATAATCGCAATATTGAATTGCCATCATCCAAGCCGTAAACAAGAACCAAAGAATAGGAGCCACACTTTGTCCTATTGCCGGAATAAAGAAGAGAATAAACAAGCCTAGCGCTTTAGGTAGATAATATTTCAGTTTTTGCCATTCACGTTTAAAGATCCGCGGGAAATCTTTTAATGCGTCAATGACCCCACCGTCAGGCGCAGGTTGATTGGTTAATTTTGCTTCTAAATGCTCCGCTAGTAAGCCATTAAATGGTGCCGCAATCCAATTCGCAATCGTACTAAAGAAATAGGAAAATACCGCAAGAATACTAATGACAATGAAAGGCCATAGTAAATACGATAACCAATCTAACCAACTCGGTATTTGGGCTAGAATTTGTTCGATCCATCCACCAATTTGGTTGAATAGATAAAAAAATGAACCGCCTAATAAAATAAAGTTTATCAGTAGGGGAATAAAGACAAAGCGTCGAATACCTGGGGTCATTGCAAGTGACATCCCTTTCACAAAATATTGAACACCTGATTGGGTTTGTTTAAATGAACTCATAATCTATATTTACAGTTTGTGTATCATTTATTCACTATACTCAAAAATACGCACAAAGAAATGCAATTACCGATAATTTAGCGACTGATATTGTTCAATTGTAAGATTTATGTCACCACTTTCATTTTGTTATTCAACAAGTACCCTATTATTTGGTACATTACCAATAAGTAATGGTAGATTAGCACTATTGGTTAGGCTACCTTAATAGTAGTGATAATATTTCTTCCTTATATACAGTAAGAAGAATTAATAAAGCAGAGAGTGAGCGATGCAAGAATTGCGATTAGTGTTGATACTTGTTGGGGCATTGGCCATTGCGGCATTGTTGTTTCATGGCTTATGGACAAGTCGAAAAGAGACAAGCTCAAAATTTGGTAAGAAAGTAGATATCGATTTTGATTCTGAAAGTGAAGATGAGCAACCAACCCCAGCTCGTGGTTTTGAACAACCAAAAGAAAGCGTAGTAGACGTTCGTCAAGAAAGAAAAGAACCAGCATTTGGTCGTGATGAACCTAATTTATCCCAAGATCCGTTGTTTGATGGTGGTACTGACGCGATTCTTAAACAGAATGTAGAAGAGAAGGAAGTGGAGCCGAAAGTAATTGAAGAGCCTATAATGACAAGGCCCTCAATTTCTGAATCGATGGTAAAAGAAGAGCCAACCATTTCGTTTTCTGCGATTGATGATGTTGAACCGACTTTTCACAAAGAGTCTTCAGTTGTTCCTGCGCCCGTTGAACCCGTTATTATTCCTGAAATAGAGCCTGAAGTTGTTCCTGAGCCAGAAGAAGATGTGATTGTCATCAATGTGCATGGTATGGGGAATGAGCGATTTAATGGTAATCGTTTATTTAATAGCTTAGAGCAAAATGGATTAATCTTCGGTGATATGGCTATTTACCACCGTCATTCTGATTTGGCCGGTTCTGGTAAAGTTGTATTTAGTACTGCTAATATGGTTGCTCCAGGGCATTTCCAAGTACCAGAGGGTGAAGAGTTTTCGACACCAGGTATTTCATTTTTCTTACCATTGCCATGTAATGGTGAAGCTGATTATAATTTCAAACTAATGCTACAAACGGCACAATTAGTCGCTTCAGAGCTTGGTGGGAATGTGTTGGATGAAAAACGAAATATGCTTACACCAAATAAAATAGATGAATACAAACAACGAGTAAAAGTTTTTTGTAATTAATCGTCTATTATTATCTTAATTTTTAAAGGCTCATTCGTGAGTCTTTTTTGTTTGTATACCATCAATAAAAGAACAAGAAGTTGACCCGTCATGAGTATTGAAAAAACACTAGATGAGCTTAAAAAACAGCTTAATTATCACGCTTACCGTTATTATGTTGAAGACAGTCCAGAGCTTCCTGATGCTGAATATGATCGAATGATGCAGCAACTATTGTTGATTGAAAAAGAACACCCAGAGTTCATGACTGTCGACTCTCCAAGCCAGCGCGTTGGTGGTGAAGCATTAGGTGGTTTTACTCAAGTTCAACATGAGATCCCTATGTTGTCATTGGATAATGCATTTAACGATAATGAACTCGACTCTTTTGAAAAACGCATTAATGATCGTCTTATTTCGGATTCGGTTTCCTTGTTTTGTTGTGAGCCTAAGCTTGATGGTTTAGCGGTAAGTCTTTTGTATGTTGATGGGCTGTTAGTTCAAGCGGGAACTCGTGGTGATGGTGCAACAGGCGAAAATATTACAGAGAACGTAAGAACTATTCGTTGCATACCGCTAACGTTACAAGGAGAAGGATGGCCAACTCGTTTAGAGGTTCGCGGTGAAGTCTTCATGCCTAAAGCCGGGTTTGATGCGTTAAATGAAAGAGCGCTAAAACGTGCTGAGAAGCCATTTGCTAACCCCCGTAATGCGGCCGCTGGCAGTTTGCGTCAACTTGATTCAAAAATCACAGCAACTCGCCCATTGAGCTTTTATGCATATAGTGTAGGAATCATTGAGGGGGGGGAGCTAGAAGGCAGTCATTATCAACGGTTTGTTCAGTTAAAAAACTGGGGTTTACCTATGTGTGAAGAGACAAAACAATGCCACTCACTGACCGATGTAAAAGCATATTATAAAGACATTCTCGAGCGTCGAGATGCATTGAAATATGAAATTGATGGTGTAGTGATTAAGGTTGATAGTATTTCTTTGCAAGAGCAACTAGGCTTTGTTGCAAGAGCCCCGCGTTGGGCTATTGCTTATAAATTTCCTGCTCAAGAAGAACTGACCGTTTTAAACGATGTTGAATTTCAGGTCGGTCGTACTGGGGCAATAACCCCCGTAGCCAAATTAGAGCCTATTTTTGTTGGCGGGGTGACGGTGAGTAATGCGACATTACACAATGCCGATGAGATTGCTCGCTTAGGGGTTCATATTGGTGATACTGTCATTATTCGTCGTGCTGGTGATGTTATCCCTCAGATTGTATCAGTCGTAGAAGCTCGTCGTCCTGAAGACAGTAAGGCGATTATCTATCCAACAACATGCCCTGCTTGTGATTCTCAACTGGAACGAATTGAAGGCGAAGTCGTCACGCGTTGTGTCGCTGGTTTAGTTTGTCCTGCTCAACGTAAAGAAGCGTTAAAGCATTTTGTTTCTCGCAAAGCGCTTGATGTAGATGGCTTGGGAGATAAAGTGGTAGAGCAACTCGTAGATAAAGAAATGGTGGAGACACCGGCTGATTTATTTAAACTGTCTGCAGGTGTATTAACAGTCCTCGATCGTATGGGACCAAAGTCAGCGCAGAATGTGGTCAATGCATTAAATAAAGCGAAAGAAACGACGTTATCACGTTTCTTATATTCTTTAGGGATCAGAGAAGTTGGAGAGGCGACTGCGGCTAATTTAGCTCTCCATTTTCAAACATTAAATGCAATAAGTTCCGCCACATTTGAACAATTAATTGAAGTCAGTGATGTTGGCGATATTGTTGCTAAACATATACTTGGTTTCTTTAGTGAGCCTCATAATCAAGCTGTGATTGAAAATTTACAACTGATGGGCGTTAATTGGCCGGATATTAAAGCGCTTGATGAATCGGTTCCTCAGCCACTAGCTGATAAAGTTGTTGTATTAACAGGAACATTATACAAACTAAAACGCAATGAAGCTAAAGCGGCACTACAAGAATTAGGTGCTAAAGTTGCTGGTAGTGTATCGAAGAATACCGATATTCTTTTTGCTGGAGAAGCCGCCGGTTCAAAATTAGCCAAAGCAGAAGAACTCGGTGTTGAAATAATGAATGAAGAACAGTTGATTGAAATATTAAATAATTAATAATAAGTCATGCAACTAAAGGAGCCTTAAAGGCTCCTTTTTTTATGTTTTAAATTTACTTTTTGTTTTTATCCACTATTTAGTGGGATGTGAATAAATGATGACAAAACAAAAAAGACAAACTGACTTTTATAATTATCAGTAAGTAATTGTGATATTGGTCGCATTGACTATTTTTTTATATTTATAAGCGATTGTTTTAGAAGCTCTTGTTGTTTTTTGATGTTTTTCGATCTGTTTATTTTGATCTTAATCACTAATGCGAAAGAAGTTTGCGCTCGGTCATATTTTTTTTAATGGAAATTAAGTTTTTGTTTTATGTTTTTTTATAAGGGTTTATTGTTTGTCTCATGGATGCACAGAGTGTATGCAGGAAAACTATAAGGTAATTACAATTTTTGATGATTCACATTGAGAATTGGTGAAATTAGGAGATTTATTTACTGCTTTCGGCGGCCAACTTAAAGCCAGTAAATAATGAACACAGCTATATCCATTTTTAGGAGCTTTATTCCATGGAAAACAAATTTTTTAAAACTACACTATTAGGTGCAGCAATTGCTCTAGCATCTTCAGGTGTGACAGCAAAAGAAGTTGGTATCAACTCTGATTTTAATGTTGAAGTTTACGGTGTAGCGGCTATCTCGTTAGTTAACTACAACACAACTGACAATAATGATGCAAGTTCTGGTTATGTAGTAGAAAATGAATCACGCATTGGTTTTCGTGCACATAAAGAAATGTTTGAAAATGTGTTAATCACAATGCAAATTGAATCTGGTTATGTAGATAGCACTGATTGGCCACATGGTGGTGTTTCTGGTGGTACTCTTGGTTTCCGTGATACATTTATTGGTGCATCAGGCGATTGGGGTAATGTACGTGTCGGTCGTGTTCTTACGCCATTATATGAATTGGTTGACTGGCCGTTCTCTAACCCTGGTCTAGGCTCTGTATTCGATTGGGGCGGTATTGCTGGTCACTACGATCGTCAATCAAACCAAGTTCGTTATGATTCACCTAAATTCGGTGGCTTTTCGTTCGCAACTTCTGTAGGCCGTGATGATAATGATAATGGTGGCGGTGATGATAATGATAATGGTGGCGGTGCTGCGACTCGTGATTCATCTTTTGCAAGTGCGAATGCAAAATACAGCTTTGAAAAAGTAACGTTAATGGGTGCGGTTGAAGCTGGTTCAGATTTTAACGGTGTTGCTGGTCAAGATAACCAATCATACTTAGTTGGCTTTGAAGCTTCATTACCAGCAGGTTTCGGTATTGCAGCGGCATATAAAGTAGAATCTTTGGACAATCAAGCTAACAAGGCTGGTGTTTCTCAAAGCGGTGTTAATGTAGAGCAAGGCTCTTACTCTATTATCGGTCAGTACTGGAATGGCCCAATTGGTTTTAAATTGGGTTACGCAGCGAATTTAGAGTCTGAAACTAACAGTAAAACAGACAAAGACTCTGACAGTAATACTATTTCAGGTCAGCTAATGGCGGTTCATAATGGTTTTGTACCTTACCTTCGTGTAGCTGGTCGTACTGTTGGTGATGCAGATACAGATATCGTAACACGTGTTGGTTTAGAGTACGGTTTCTAAGAAAACTCGTATTTAGCTAACTTTAAAAGCGCTGGCAATTTTTGTCGGCGCTTTTTACTTTAAGAGCATTTAAAATTTAAGGTGTATAAGATGTATAAAAAGACAGTTGGATTAAGCATATTATTACTAAGTGGATGCTCAACATTATCTAGTGATGATGATTTTTCTGATGCAATAAATGAAGTTACCAGAAAGTATAATTATATTTCCATTGAAGGAAAAAATATTACCCCGATAGAGAATAAAGGCATTGGCGCTAATTCACTAAGAAACACATCACATGTTGTTGCTAATTACCCAACGACAGACAAAATAGCGCCAGAATCCTACATAGCCGTTGAATTGAGTTATTTTAGAAGCAGCTATGAATACAATTCGGTTGTATTTAATGGAATAGAAGAAAAATTAACCGCTTATTCGCCTTCTACGGAATCGTGTACAGAGCATTGCACTGCAACCCAATATTTTACGTTTCCTATTGATAATAACGAAATTGAAAAATCAGCTAAAGACGGGTTAACGTATGATGTTAACACGACAAATAATATGTCTAAGTTGTCTTTTTCAATCCCTGCGGGTTATTTTCAAGCAATTTTAGATGAAAGAAAATTTAACTCGAATATGAATACGACCGCTCCTTTACCTGTTGCGGTGATTGACGTTGTGAGTGATTCTAAACCGGTAGAAATGACGAAATATTGGTTTGATGAATCAACAGCAGTAGAGCAAGAGGCGTTTACTGAGTGGGCCTTTGCAAATCGTAAAGCAATCAATAGTCCATTAGTGAGTACATCAAAATCTCTTGAAATGTTGACGTATTGGTATGAGAAATCGTCAGTGGAAGATAAGTCGACTATTTTAACGTGGCTACTTAATAAATAATGTAATTTATCTTATCTATAGTGATCGCTTACATTGGTATTTGTTAAGCGGTCCGCTTCCTTTCTTTATCTCTTCTTGAACTTAACCTCACTCAATCATTGTAGATTTACCTTATGGTGCTAAAATAGCGCATAAATTACATGGTGCTGATAGATTCAGCTCAACCTCTTCAAAAGGTAATATCGATGACGGTTAAAACACGTTTTGCTCCAAGCCCAACAGGCTACCTTCACGTTGGTGGTGCACGCACTGCACTTTATTCATGGCTTTTTGCTAAAAACAAAGGCGGCGAATTTGTACTTCGTATTGAAGACACAGATTTAGAACGTAACTCTCAAGAAGCGGTTGATGCAATTCTTGAAGGCATGAAGTGGATGGGAATGGAGTGGGACGAAGGTCCATACTACCAATCTAAGCGTTTTGATCGTTATAACGAAGTCGTAGATCTATTGCTTTCTGAAGATAAAGCATACAAATGTTATGCTTCAAAAGAATTGCTTGATGAAATTCGTACAGAGCAAGAAGAAAATAAAGAGATGGCTCGCTACGATGCAAACCATCCTAAAATTGTTGCCGCAAATGCCGCAGCAAAAGAAGGCGATGCTTCTGTTATTCGCTTCCGTAATCCAAAAGAAGGCAGTGTTGTCTTTGATGACCAAATTCGTGGTCGTATTGAAATCTCAAACAGCCAATTAGATGACTTGATCATTCGTCGTACTGATGGTGCACCAACGTATAACTTCGTTGTTGTCGTTGATGACTGGGATATGGGTATTACTCAGGTTATTCGTGGTGAAGATCATATTAATAATACACCTCGTCAAATCAATATCTATGAAGCACTTGGTGCTCCAGTACCAATGTTTGCACACTGTGCAATGATCCTTGGTGATGATGGCGCTAAATTATCTAAGCGTCATGGCGCGGTATCGGTAATGCAGTATCGTGATGAAGGCTATCTACCTAATGCACTAAATAACTATTTAGTTCGTCTTGGTTGGTCTCATGGCGATCAAGAAATCTTCTCTCAAGAAGAAATGATTAACTTATTTAGCTTAGATGCAGTAAGTAAATCAGCGTCGGCGTTTAATACTGATAAACTTCGTTGGTTGAACAATCATTACATCAAAACATCTGAACCAGAATATGTAGCTAACTACCTACAATGGCATTTAGATCAAAAAGAAATCTCTTTAGACAATGGTCCTGCAATTACTGACGTTATTACGTTAGTTAGTGAGCGTTGTAATACATTGATTGAGCTGGCTGACCAATCTCGTTATTTCTACGAAGACTTCGAAGCATTTGATGCTGGTGCAGCTAAAAAACATCTACGTGGTGTTGCAAAAGGTCCTTTAGAATTAGCGCTTGCTAAAATTGAAGCTCTACAAGAGTGGACAACAGAGAATCTGCATAACGTTATTGAAGAAGTTTGTGCAGAGCTAGAAATCGGTATGGGTAAAATTGGTATGCCTTTGCGTGTAGCCGTTACTGGCGGTGGTCAATCACCATCAGTTGACGCTGTAATGCAGTTAATCGGTAAAGAACGAGTAGTTACTCGAATTAAGATGGCGTTAGCATTTATTGCTGAACGTGAAGCGAACGCTTAATTCAAATACGATTAAATTAAAAAACCGCTGATTTCAGCGGTTTTTTTTGTGCTAAAGAATGCTTTTAATTGTCCCTTCCGCTGCTTTACACAGTGTTGCATATGTCATAACTACTGTGCCATCAGTTTGTTCACAGGACACTTTCGGACCTATTTCTGTTGAGCCTTCTAAAGCGAATACATTAGACGAAAAGGCAGCAATTAAAATGGCTAATAATCTATATTTCATGATGTTATCCTCAACAATACGTTTATTGATATATCCATGCTAGTTATTTATTTTTGCATATCCATTGCTTATTTAAATATAGTTATGAATGTAAAATTGTAAATATTCAGTTGGAAATTACATCGAATTACATTTATGCAGATCATTATCTTAAGTGATTGGATCAATTAACGCATCGACAATACAATTCCGACCATTCGCTTTAGCTTGATATAATCCTTCATCTAAAACGAAATAGATTTGGTCTATATCCGTCATTGATTCTTCAATATACATCCAAGAAAAGCTTGCCGTAATCGCTAATCTTTTTACATCTAACGTCATGAATGTTGATTGTTCGAGTTCAATTCTTAATTTATTTATTAACCTAGAGCATTCCAATTTTGAAAGGTTTTTTAAGATAATCATAAATTCCTCCCCCCCAACACGACCGATTTCATGAGGGAATGAGAGGTGTTTTTGTAGGACGATTGATAAATGCTTTAAAGCTAAGTCACCATTTGGATGTCCATGTTCATCATTGAATTGCTTGAAATTATCAACGTCGAGCATGATTAAGGCCATTTTTGAATGAGGTGTTTTTAATGTCGACTTAATTTTATTAAAAATAGAAGCCCTATTATTTAGGGTTGTTAATGTATCTTTCTCTGTGAGTAAACGAAGTTTTCTTCGTGAGTACGTCATATAGAGAGTAAATAAAAATAAAAAGATAAAGCATAAAAAAAGTAGATTACGATTTTGCTTTGTTTTTAGTAATTCAGTTTGTTGTTGTTTTTTATTGTTCTCTGAGTTTTGGATAATAATTTGATTTTCAAGGGTGTTTCTACGTAACTCCAATGCTTCGTAAGCTTGTTGTTCTTTATTATGATTTATCCATTGTTGTAATACTTCATACGATAAATGACTCTCTAATGCCGCTTCAAATCTTCCCATACTTTTTAATACCTTTGCTTGATGCAAATAGGATGAGACGAGTAAATTTTTACTTTCTGTTTTTTTTGCTTTATTAATCGCTAAATTGATCAGTTCTAATGCTTTGTTGGGGTGTTGGTATTCTAAATAAATACGACTCAATGACTGATATGTATTGATGATTAATTTGGAATTTTTTTTATCTTTAAGCGTCGATAAGGCTAAATAAAGGTATTCAATACCTTCATCAAAAAAACCTTCTGCGGTTAATATTTTTCCATGTACTAAGTAAGCAGAACCTAAGCCTATTTTGAAAATTCCACTATTAAAGTTCTCAATAGCCCGCAGAGAAAATAATTTTGCTTTATCTAATTGTCCTTTTTTTAAATATAATTCAGCTAAATCCGTTTCTGTTTGCGCTACTTTTTGAGCAATATTCCTGCTCTTTCTAATCTCTAATGATTTTAATAAATACAATTCACCTGAATTTAATTTACCCATAGAGATGAGTAAGTTTCCTATGTTATTAAAGGTAGTGTCATTAATGTCATAGGGTTGACTTAGCTTTATCACTTCTTCACTGGCTTTTAATGCTTTAGTGAAATTATTCATTTCTTGGTAGGCAAGCGCAAGCAATCGATAGGGCCATTTAAGGTCAATATAATGATTGGTTGATGTTTTTATATTTTGTATGGCGCTCTGACAATAAAATTCGCCGAGATAAAGTTGACCTAACATAAGATTATATTTACACAGTTGTATATTAAAAATTGCATCTAGGTCAGAGTCATCAAGCTTATCGGCTTGTTGGTAGCTCTGAGAGGTAAGAAAAAAAGCATTTGATACTTGGGCTTGGTCTTCAAGATTCATTGCTTTAACAATAGAATATTCAACTTGAGAGTAAGGATTAGATGTGGGGGATGGTAAAGGGTATTCACCGCCTCTGCGTGTTATGAAACCATGCATGCGAAGGGCGACATAAACCCGTTCAGCGCTAGGTTCAAGGCCATTATAAACGTCTTCTAGCATGATTAAAGCGATATTAGGATCTTGAATTCTTGCTTGGTGGTAGTCTTTTTTCCAAGAGTCAGATTCCATTATTGAAATGGCATTGGAAGAAAAAGACACCATTAAGCAGAGAGTTAATAGTGTCATCAATTTTATTGATGTGGACATAATAAGCCAGTTGGAATGATGTTCTAATTATTTCGAAATGATAACGTAATGGCAAACAGAAAACGATGGGCAGGATCGCGTTAATGGAAAAACAGCCTCAGGGCTGTCTTTCCATAAAATAAATGCGAGTAACTTATTATTTTGGTGTGACTTTATGCATAACATCACCAATTTGAATACTGTTAATTAATTGAGGTTGATTAACGATTAATTCAGCATTTTGTTCATAAACGCGATCAACCGTTAATGTTATATTCGTTTTGGCTACCTTATTACGAGGTAAACCATTTTGATCAATGAATGCACCAGTGTGCCATAAATCCAACGTATCGCCTTTTTTAACACCATGAATACGACCTAGATCCATCGTGATACGATTGTTATTGATATTTACTACTTGTGGCAATGTCATTTTACAAGCGAATTTATTTTCTAAATCGAGCATCATGTCACGATTAACACGAAGTACCATTTCACCAAAAGCTGAAGTCCAAAAACGAGCACTTTGTGTATCGACTTCGCTGGTTTTAGGGAAATCCCATTGAGCAACATCACGATAATTATTGCTGTAAACTGTTTGTCCTGTTTTTCCATCAATGACGGCAACGTCAATTGCAAACTGACGATTAATGGTGTCTTTCTTTAATAAATTTTGTTCAATGGTTGCACTTAAATCTGTAATTTGACCAGAGTAAATATATTGAGCCCCATGATCTTCGGCAATCATTTTAGCGACTTCTGGTTGACGTTTATCAATGCGGATATGAGACGTACCGACAGACACAAAGCTTTGTGATTCTTTATCTAACTGTCTAGCGAATACGGTGCTGAGATCTTCACCCATCTGATAAACCTTACCCATAACCGCTTGTTGTGGGGAGTCGATCGTGATTTCGCTTGTCATTACCGTTTTTTTGTATTGCCCAATATGGCAACTGTTTGCCGAAGGGTAAATGTCAATACGAGTGGTAACGTACAGCTTGCCGTTTTTCTTTTTTTCTTTAATCACTTCAATACTACGAACTTCAGTTCCGCTAAATTGATAGTGTTTATTATCGTTTTCTAAAAAGACACGAAGATCTTTTAGGCGGCTAATATCGGCCCCTGAGAAAAGCATCGCTTGGTAAGCGGCATCTTCTAGTGCATGGGTTCTTGCCGCATTTTTACTGGTAAGAACACTTGCAGAACCTGTGACCTCGAACCACTCGGCATTAACCTGTACGGTGTAACACATTGTAAATAAAGAGGTAATTAAATAAATTATTTTTTTCATCGTTACTATCTGCCAAATGGGTATGAAATTTGCTAACTAATATTTGTTGATTGATAAAAGTACTTACAAATTGCGTTTATTAGACTATAGCAAGTTTTGTTCCTAATTTGAGTTTTAAGCTTTTATTAGGAGAAACAGTAAGTATATAAAAACATTATCTGGAGATAATAGAATGAGAGTTTTGGTTGTAATGTTACTGTCTATGGTAATAAGTGCTTGTGCTTATTCACCTATTTATAATGGTAAAGAACCGTTTAATGGCAGCCCATTTATGTTAGCTGATACGCCTAGACATACGATGGATTATTTTATTGAAAGTTTAACTGAACAATTGATTACGTCTAACACGACGCTATCAGCGCGTTCTCCAATTGCGATTACTTCTTTTGTTGATTTACAGCAGATGGATCAAACGAACTGGTTAGGTAACTCTGTAACTGAAGGGTTTATTTTCCAACTGCAACGTCGTGGCTTTAAAGTTATTGATTATAAAACAACAGGAAACATCAGAGTTACTCAGCAAGGTGATTTTGCGTTTAGCCGTGATTGGAAAGAATTAGTTCAAGAGCAGCAAGTTGATTATGTATTAACAGGAACCATGCTTCGTCAAGATGGTGGCGTATTAATTAACGCTCGTATTATTGGAATGCAAACTCGTGTTGTTGTTGCTTCTGCACAAGGCTTTTTACCTGCGGATCGAATTGGCCGTGATTTAGATACATTAAATACCATGAGAATGGAAGATGGCGTTTTAATTCGTTCTGATGTCGAAAAAGCAGATCGCAATACTATTATTTTACGTCCATAGGAGATCTAATGATGAAGCATTGGTTTTTATTAGCATTATTAGTCTTAGTGGGTTGTCAGCCTTTAGGTGTAATGCGTGAAAGTGATCATTTGAATGCGGTTGGTTATGCGAGCATTAGTGAACAAGCCGGCAAGAATATTGATGAACAAAGAATTCGCGCAATGCGAGCATCAAAAGTTGATGCGTATCGTGAGCTTGCAGAGCAAGTCTACGGAATGCGTATCAGCGGTAAAGTTGAGATGAATGATCAACAACTTGGTGAAGAATCAACAACTGCAGGTGTGGATGGTATTATTCGCGGCGCAGAAGTGATCAGAACATACTTAGTTGGAGACAGCTACGTCACTGAGCTGAAATTAGATCTTAAAAAGATGGAACGCATGAAAAACCAAGGTCAGGTTTATGATGTGCCATCAACACAAAGAAAAACAACCTTATTTTAAGGTAATACTCTCATTCAACACCATTTTGCCCTAGGTATTAATACCTAGGGCTTTTTTATGTCAACCTTGAAAGAGAAAGAGAAAGAGGTAGATTGTTAATACCTATTAATAACAATGGGTATCATCGGTTAAATAATAAATATAATTTAATTAAAAGTGCGTAATATTCCGCATTATTAACTTTTTCTAGTATAAGGTTTGCCACCTGTTGAGATAGTTTATATTTTTAATAGGTAGTTAAGGAATATTAGGTTGATATGGTTGTTTTTATAAGCTGGATTTATGTGTCTTTATGCATTGGTGTTTCTATCATCGCGCATAGCCAAGAGCGTTCAGCACCTATTTTTTTTCTTATGTCTTTAATACTGACACCTATTGGTGGTTTTTTGATCACACTCTTCCTGAAAAAATCAGATAAGCGTCGTTATGAGTATTAAAGGGAATAATAGCGTTGTCTTGATGCAGAGAAACAATAGTCACATTGTTTCTAAATAGGGAAGGCGCAGGGTTATAAGTGACAAATTGGGCGGATCTATAGATGAATTAACCGAGATTGGTTACGCTTTTATGTTTGTACCAAGTGTCGTTATGTTACGTGTTTGCCCTTCAGCAGTATAAGTCATGCCATTTTTTCCACGACTTTGTTGCATAAGATTATTTAACTTATTAAAACTTAATTGGGCGCGCTGAAGTGCTTCCCCATTGATTTCATTTTCTTGTTTACAATCATGAATAATCGATTTTATTTCCGTTACTTTTTCATTTAACGCGCTATCTTCAGAAAGCAGCTCTCTTTCTGTATGGCTACCTAATAACTGATCATATTGACGTAGTTGGTTTAGCAAGCCTAATTTATCATGAGCAATGCTTTCCATATCTGCCGATTTTCTACTGGCTATCGCATATTTCTCTCGACTAAGAACCGTCGAAAGAGATAGAGCGACACTGCGTTGTAGATCTAATAATTCAGTTAATGTTTGTGCCATATTGTCTCGGTATACTTCTATTGGTTATCTTAAAGAGACTAACTAGCCTAGATTATAGGCCAGCCAGTTCATCTTCAAATTTGATAATATTGTCAGCTAGGCGTTCTGGATCAACAGAATACGATCCATTTGCGATAGCTGCTTTTATTGCCGCTACTTTGTCTGCGTTAAAAGAAGGTTCTGTCGCTAACTGTTGATGCATTTGGCCAATTTCTTTACCTTGATTGCTTAAAGAAACCGCATCTGCTTTTGCTGACATTGCCGGTGCTGCACTTGCTGGTGCTTTATCACCAGAGTCAACACGAGCTTGGCTGCGTAGCGTTGACATTGCCTGGCTAGCACGTAATTGGTCAATACTTGTCATAATATTCAAGCCTTTTTGCCGATTAAAACATTTTCTTAATGGATATATCGGCTGTCAAAAAAATAACTTAAGTAAATAATGAAGTTTTTTGACGCTTTTTCATTATTTAAAAACTGTTGTTAAACTAAGCATAAATAATGCCAGTTTCCACTTATCGGCGGTGTGTTAAGAAAGTTTAGAGGAAATATCATTAAATTTAAGTCAAATTAACATTCTGGCTTAAAACCGAATACTAATTTCACCTACCGCAGTAACAACGCCATTGATGATGCGTTTAGATTTGTTATTTTGGACGTTTACATTATCGCCCAAAGCCGCGTCACCCAATGCTGTTCCTTTAGTTAGGATACTTAATTCCCCTTTTACCGCTTTAATTATAACACTGTCATTGCGACATACCATGCAGATGTCGTTTTTTTCAACAACATCACCGGCTCGAACGCTGCGTTTAATTCGTGACCCAATAAGATCATTCGTATTAATATAGCCGCCTCGGCGATACGTTCGGCTGTTGACTAAGGTTAAATTTAAGTCATTTGCGCTGAGTGTGAGTCCTTTTGAAAGAGACGTTGCCGCCGTGACTAAAGGCATCATTAATTCTGCTTTTACAGGGACATAGATCTTCCAATTATCTGCAATACATTCCACTAATACGGATGTATTACCACTGGAATTAAGTCGACCAGGCAAGGAGGACGTTAAAGGTTCTGGACAGTCTGTCGCATGAATTCTACTATCTATTCGCGCGGACTCTAGACTTAATGTGCCATTACTCGGCACTTCAATTTGAGATTCTAGAAAAGACTCCGCAGAGTCTTTAATTGCTTCAAGTTGCTCATCTGTGGCAGCATGCGCATTAGTATTAAAGAAACTTATAAATAGGCCGATAAAGCTTATAAGTCGATAAAAAGTGATTTTGTTATCACGCTTTTTAATTATCATCATATTTTTATTATAAAATGCCATATGGTATGCCGTGCTCTTGATGGGTTTGTGTTAGGCTCGCGGTTTATTTATCATGGCACAAGATGGAGTCATATATGACAGGCATACTGGATTCGGTGAATCAGCGCACACAACTTGTAGGGCAAAACCGTTTAGAACTACTTACTTTCCGTCTTATGGGACGTCAACGTTATGGTATTAACGTTTTTAAAGTAAAAGAAGTATTACAGTGTCCGAAGTTGACTTCAATGCCAAATTTAAATCCATTAGTAAAAGGAATTGCTCACATTCGAGGTCAAACGATCTCTGTGATTGATTTAAGTCTTGCAACTGGTGGGCGAGCAACAACAGATATTGATAAGTGTTTTATCATTATTTCAGAATTTAACCGTACCATTCAAGGCTTCCTTGTTAAGTCTGTTGAGCGTATTGTTAATATGCATTGGGAGGCAATTTTACCGCCACCACAAGGCACTGGACGAGCAAACTACTTAACCGCAGTAACAAACATTGATGATGAATTAGTTGAAATCTTAGATGTAGAAAAGATTTTAGCTGAAATTGCGCCTATTGATGAGACAATGAATGAAGAATTGGTTGAAGAAATGGCGTCGATCAGTCCAGAAGTGGTTCGTAGAGTATTGATCGCTGATGATTCAAGTGTCGCTCGTAAGCAAGTGCAACGTGCCGTTCAATCGATTGGTTTTGAAACTATCATGGTAAAAGATGGTAAAGAAGCATTAGATAAATTAGTCGATATGGCAAATGCAGGTAGTGTATATGAACAAATTGGTTTGGTTATTTCTGATGTAGAAATGCCTGAAATGGATGGTTATACACTAACGGCAGAAATTCGTCGTGAACCAGCATTGAAAGATCTACACGTTATTTTACATACTTCATTAAGTGGTGTATTTAACCAAGCGATGGTTGAACGTGTCGGGGCAAACCAATTTATTGCGAAGTTTAACCCTGATGAATTAGGGGCTGCTGTTAAAAGAGCAGTTGAGAAGTAGAGCCTGCCTGTTATTTTGTCACCTGTAAAGTAAGGTGACATTCATTTTATTATTTGGAAATTTATTCGTTAATGACAACTATAACTATCAACGAACAAGAATATCGTGATTTTAGCCGATTTCTTGAGTCTCAATGTGGCATTGTCCTTGGTGACAGCAAGCAATATTTAGTGAGAAGCCGACTGAGCCCTTTAGTTGCTAAGTTTTCATTAGCTTCATTATCCGATTTATTAAAGCAAGTTATTGCTGGCAGAAATCGTGAATTGCGTGTTGCTGCTGTTGATGCAATGACAACGAATGAAACATTGTGGTTTAGAGACGGCTATCCGTTTACCGTATTGGCTGAAAAATTATTGCCAGAATTTGCTGCTAATCGTCGTCCATTGAAAATTTGGTCAGCGGCGAGTTCGTCAGGCCAAGAAGCGTATTCAATGGGAATGATTATTTCTGAGATCCAAGCGCGTAAACCCGGTTTCTTACCTAATATCGCGATTACGGGGACTGACATTTCACCATCAATGCTTGATACGTGTAAAGCTGGGGTTTATGACAATCTTGCGTTAAGCCGTGGGTTGTCACCAGAGCGTCGTCGTGCATTTTTTGAAGATGTGGGTGATGGTAAGATGAAGATCAACGATAAAATTCAACGTATGGTTAATTTTCGTCCTCAAAATCTAATGGACAGTTACAGCTTACTTGGTAAGTTCGACATCATTTTTTGTCGTAATGTATTGATCTATTTTTCTCCAGATATGAAAGCCAAAGTATTAAATCAAATGGCGGCAAGTCTTAACCCTGGCGGGTATTTATTGCTTGGTGCTTCGGAATCGTTAACAGGATTAACCGATAAATTTGAAATGGTACGTTGTAATCCAGGTATTATTTACAAACTAAAATGATCTAAATTGATTTATTTTTGAACAAAAAGCGGCTTTGGCCGCTTTTTTTGTGCCTCAAATTCAGGTTAGGCATGTTAATTGCTTTATTTTTTGTCAGTAGTATCGTCAATCTGCTTGTTAAGTAAAAAGTTGGCATACAGGTTGCAATATAGAATTTATATATACTGCTAGTCAGTTCTTGTGGAGGTTTTGAAATGGCAATTTCTTTTGATAAAGCATTAGGTATTCATCAGTACACCGTTGGAGTTCGCTCTGAACGTGCTGAAATGCTAGCGACTAACATCGCTCAAGCGAATACTCCTGGCTATAAAGCAAAAGGAATGGACTTTCAAAAAGCAATGCAGTCGGCAACATCGAAGGCAAGCATGGGTCTTAGTCGTACCGATGGTCGGCACATCAATGCCTCAACACGAGTGGCAGGGGAAATTCAATACCGTGTACCAACTCAACCAGATACAGGAGATGGCAATACGGTAGATGTGGATTTGGAGCGTAATTTATTTATGCAAAACCAACTTCGTCATCAAGCATCATTGGAATTTTTAGGTAGCAAATTCAAAAACCTAACCAAAGCAATTAAAGGGGAATAGAGATGAGCTTATTTAATGTTTTTAACGTTACAGGTTCTGCCATGAGTGCAGAGTCAGTTCGTCTTAATACCACTTCAAGTAACATGGCAAATGCTGACAGTGTCAGTAGCTCAGCTTCTGAAACCTACAAAGCTCGCCACGCTATCTTTGGTGCAGAATTGAGTAAAGCTAAATATAAACAAGACTTTACAGTACCTGTAAAAGTGCTGGGTATTGTTGAAAGCCAAAAACCGTTACGTGCTGAATATAACCCTGATCACCCTATGGCAAATGACGATGGCTATATTTTTAAGCCAAACGTTAATGTGATGGAAGAAATGGCAAACATGATTTCTGCTTCTCGTTCATACCAAACGAATGTTCAAGTAGCAGATGCGAGTAAACAAATGTTGCAGAGTACTCTGCGAATGGGTCAATAAGGATAGGAGGTAGCTATGACTGGAATCAATAACGTTGGTCAACAAGGCTTGTCCTACATCGACCAGCTTAAAAGTCTTCAAGAGGCGAACAAGCCTGAAAAGACAACTGGCGGTAAAAATGAACTGAAGCAAGAAGACTTCCTTGCATTATTAACCAAACAGTTGTCTCAACAAGACCCATCTAAGCCGGTTGAAAACGATCAAATGATTGCGCAAATGGCATCATTTGCAACCGTTGATGGTATTGGCAAGATGAATACACAGTTTGATAGCTTGAATTCATCAATGACATCTAACCAAGCATTACAAGCGTCTTCGCTTGTTGGTCGTGATGTGCTAGTACCAGGTGCTAAAGGCTTAAAAGAAGCTGATAAAGGTATGGCGGCAATGGTTAAATTGCCTAAAGCGATTAATAGCTTATTGGTTCGTGTTGAAAACGAACAAGGCCAATTAATTCGTACCTTAAATGTAGGCGCTAAACCAGCCGGAGACTCACGTGTTGAGTGGGACGGTAAAGATGATAAAGGCAATGCAATGCCTGCTGGCCGCTACAGCATTAAAGCGGCTGGTGTGCTAGATGGAGAAAACAAAGAATTTGGTGTATCAACATACGCTAACGTCAACAGTGTTCTTCTAGGCAAAGGCAATGGCAATGTTTTGCTTAATCTTGCTGGTTTTGCTTCACCGATGAAATTAGCCGAAGTGCTAGAGATCGGCAAAGCATAAAATGGCGAATATTCAGTGCAGCATTAATTGCTGCCTGAATACTCGTATTTATTGTTAAAAATTATTAAACCATAGAGCTATGCCAATTCCTTTAACATTCCCAAATGATTGTGATCGTTAATGGAATTGGAAATAATCAGCGTAGCTAGATAGGAGATATCAAATGTCATACGTAGCATTAAGTGGTCTAGCCGCTGCTCAAAAAGATCTAAACACAACGTCAAATAACTTGGCAAACGCCAACACCTTTGGTTTTAAAGAGTCTCGTGCAGAATTTGGTGATGTGTATTCGTCGTCACTATTCTCAAATACTAAAACCACAACTGGTGGTGGCGCGCAGACAACTAAAATTGCTCAGCAATTCCATGAAGGGTCTAGTATTTATACGAATAACCCAATGGATTTACGTATTTCTGGGCAAGGTTTCTTTGGTGTAGCAAAGGATCGTCTTCAGCCTGGAACGAATGAGTTGAGCCGTAATGGTGCGTTTCATTTAGATAAAGAAAATTACGTAACAACATCAAATGATGAATTTTTATTGGGTTACGAAGTCGACCCTGAGTCGGGTAATGTGTCATCTTATCAGCCAAAAGCACTTAAGATTCCAGATCAATTTGGTAAGCCAAGAGCCACTGAAAACGTTGATATTGGCATGAACTTGCCAGCATCAGAAGTGCCAAAAGATCCGGCTCTTTTTGATATGAATGATCCTGATACGTTTAATAAATCAACCTCAGTTACAACGTACGATTCATTAGGTCAACCATACAAAATGACCACGTATTATGTGAAAGACGCAACGCAACCAAACCGTTGGAACGTGTTCTATTCTTCTACGGATACGGAAGGTGAAAAAGCGGTTAACATTAATGCGGGTGACGCAACAAATGCGGCAGGCCAAGTAGGCCACTCAATCGTATTTAATAATGACGGTACAACCCAAAGTGTGAATGCTGGCCAACCAGTGACTACAACACCTTTAGGGGCGAATGGTCTAAATATGAATGGTGCGGATACGCAACAAACATTAACCATGAAGTTTGATAATCCAACTCAGTTTTCAGCACCGTTTGAAATGCGTCGCTTCAGTGAAGATGGCGCAACAACAGGTTATTTATCGAAAGTAGACATTGATAAGAGCGGTAACATTGTTGGTTCTTACTCAAATGGTAAAGACGTCACGTTAGGTCGTGTCGCGATGGTTCGAGTAACCAACCAACAAGGTCTTGCGCAGAATGGCGGCACTCAATGGTCGACTACTCAAGCGTCTGGTGCGGCAATTTGGGGTGAAGCAAACCAAGGTTCATTTGGTGATATTCAAAGTGGTACGTTAGAGCAATCAAACATTGATATGACTCAAGAGCTGGTTGATTTAATCTCAGCGCAACGTAACTTCCAAGCGAACTCTCGTGCATTAGATGTGCACAACCAGCTACAACAAAATATCTTACAAATTCGATAAGCCAATTGAATTAATAACGCTAAAATTGCCGTCTACTTTGACGGCAATTTTTTACCCGAAACTATTGCCTCTTCCTCTCCATTCTTTTCCTCTTCGTATTTTTATGCCTACGTAAACCGAACGCCAATACAGTTAACCTATTGATCTATAGACCATGAAAAACTTGGCACACTCATTGCTATACTGAGTGTAGATAGATTTTTGGAGTTCATTATGGATCGCGCATTATTTTTAGCCATGAGTGGCGCTAAGCAAAACATGCAAGCTATGCAGCTTAGCTCAAACAACCTTGCCAACGTAAGTACGACTGGTTTTCGTGCTGATTTAGAGCAAGCGCGTGCAATGCAGGCGTATGGTGAAGGTTTGCCTAGTCGCGTATTCAGCATGACTGAACGCCCGGGACAAAATTTTGCACAAGGTTCTGTCATTACGACGGGCCGTGATTTAGATTTAACTATTGAAGGTGATGGTTGGATTTCAGTAATGGACAACACTGGCCGTGAAGGGTTGACCCGCGCAGGTAATCTAAAAATTGATGAGACAGGTTTGCTAATGAATGGCAGTGGTCATTTGGTGATGGGCGAAAATAATGCGCCGATTACCTTGCCGCTTCCAATTTCAAAAATTCAAATTGCAAAAGACGGTACGATTTCAGTATTAGAGCAAGGTGCACCAGCAGAAGCCATGGCTGAAGTCGACCGCATTAAATTAGTAAAAACAGATAACCGTGATTTATTCAAAGATACGAATGGTTTGTTCCGTTCTAAAAATCCTAATAATGCATTTCAAGCCGATGCGGGTGTCACCGTACTAAAAGGTGCATTAGAAGGCAGTAACGTTAATGCCGTAGGTGAGATGACCAATTTAATTGATTTGCAGCGTCAGTTTGAAATGCAAGTCAAGATGATGAGTACCGCTGAAGAGATGGATAAAGCTTCAGACTCATTATTACGTATGGGTTAATTGAACAATTAACTTGATTAACTTAATACATTAAAGAATTTAGAGGAATACACAATGAATCCAGCATTATGGGTAAGTAAAACAGGGTTAGACGCACAACAAACGAACATTGCGACTATCTCAAACAACTTGGCGAATGCCTCAACGGTTGGTTTTAAAAAGAGCCGTGCCGTATTTGAAGATCTGTTTTACCAAAACGTAAACCAAGCCGGTGCTCAATCAACACAAAACACAGAGCTACCAACAGGTTTAATGCTTGGTTCTGGTTCTAAAGTTGTGGCAACACAAAAAGTATTTACTAACGGTAATGCACAAACCACGTCGAACGGCATGGACATGATGATCGAAGGTAAAGGCTTTTTCCAAATTACAATGCCAGACGGCAACCTTGGTTATTCTCGTAACGGTCAATTTACGTTGAACTCTGAAGGCGCAATGGTTACAACCGGTTCTGGTTACCCTTTAGAACCAGAAATTGTGGTTCCTGAAGATGCAATTAACGTGACCGTTGGTACGGATGGCGAAGTGTCTGTTCGTTTACGTGGTCAACAAGATAACCAAGTGATTGGTCAAATTACGACGGTTGATTTCATCAATCCAGGTGGTTTAGAACCTGTAGGCCAAAACCTTTACTTACCAACGGGTGCAAGTGGTGATCCTCAAGAAGGCACGCCAGGTTTAGAAGGCTTAGGAGCGATTCGTCAATCTATGCTTGAAGCATCAAACGTAAACGTAACCGAAGAATTGGTAAACATGATTGAAGCGCAACGTGTTTATGAAATGAACTCTAAAGTAATCTCTGCTGTTGATAAGATGGCAAGCTTTGTTAACCAACAATTATAATTGGTGATTAGGATGAAACGTCTTCTTTGTTTACTGCTATTAACAACCTTGACTGGGTGTGGATCTTTCTTGATTCAGAATCCAAATTTACAAGAAAATGAAGTGACTTCAGCGACCACCAACGTGGATGCAGTTGAGGGTGACAAAGAAGAAGATACGGGCATTATCGATACGCTTCGTGGTCGTAGTGAGCCGATTTCAGGTGATCCAGCGTGGGCGCCGATTCATCCAAAAGAAAAACCAGAACATTATGCAGCCGCAACGGGCTCATTGTTTAATGTGGATCATGCACAAGACATGTACGATGACACCAAGCCACGTGGTTTAGGCGACATTGTTACCGTTATGCTTGCTGAAAATACCAAAGCGGCAAAAAGTGCCGATGCAGAATTATCAAAGAAAAATGATTCAAGCATGGACCCTCTGCAAGTGGGTGGTCAAGAGTTGCAAGTGGGTGGGCAGTATAATTTCTCGTATGAGTTATCTAACGATAATAAATTTACAGGTAATACGTCTGCGAACCAAAGTAACAGCTTAAGTGGTTCCATTACGGTGGAAGTGATTGAAGTACTTTCTAATGGTAACTTATTGATCCGTGGAGAGAAGTGGTTAACCCTAAATACTGGGGATGAATACATTCGTCTTAGCGGCACGATTCGTCCGGATGACATTGCTTTTGATAACACAATAGCCTCAACCCGTATTTCAAACGCTCGAATTCAATATTCAGGCACGGGTGATCAACAAGATATGCAAGAACCTGGATTCTTGGCACGATTCTTTAATGTAGCACTATAATAATGACGAATCGTTGGAGTTTTGACGTGAAGAAAAACCTAGTTACCTTAATTCTTACTTGGTTATGCCTAAGTATCTCTACTGCACAAGCGGCACGTATTAAAGACGTGTCAGAAGTTGCAGGAGTTCGTAGTAACCAATTAATCGGCTATGGTTTGGTTTCTGGTTTACCGGGAACGGGCGAATCAACGCCATTTACCGATCAAAGTTTCAATGCCATGTTGCAAAACTTTGGTATTCAATTGCCACCAGGCACAAAACCAAAAACGAAAAACGTAGCAGCAGTAATGGTCACTGCGACATTGCCAGCTTTTGCAAAGCAAGGTCAAGTGGTCGATATTACGGTTTCATCTGTAGGTTCAGCAAAAAGCTTACGTGGTGGTACGTTATTACAAACCTTCTTAAAAGGCTTGGATGGAAAAACATACGCCATTGCACAAGGTAATTTAATTGTGAGTGGTTTTAGTGCAACCGGTGCTGATGGTTCTAAAATTGTGGGTAATAACCCAACAGTCGGCCGTATTTCTGGTGGTGCAATGGTTGAGCGTGAAGTGCCGTCGCCATTCGGTCGTGGTGATTTCATTACTTTCAACTTATTAGATTCAGATTTTACAACCGCTCAACGTATGGCTGATGCGGTCAATAATTTCCTTGGCCCTAATATGGCTTCAGCGGTTGATGCGACTTCTGTTCGAGTTCGAGCTCCCCGAGATATTAGCCAACGAGTTGCATTTTTGTCTGCGGTAGAAAATGTTAACTTTGATCCAGCAGATGGCTCAGCAAAAATTATTGTGAATTCTCGTACTGGTACGATTGTAGTTGGTAAGCACGTTAGATTAAGAGCGGCCGCAGTAACTCACGGTGGAATGACGGTAGCAATCAAAGAAAACCAACAAGTGAGTCAACCGGGACCATTCGGTAATGGAAAAACGGTTGTAACACAAGATTCTGACATCGAAGTAACCGAAAAGCAGGGTAAGATGTTTAAATTTGAACCGGGCTTAACGTTGGATGATTTGGTTCGAGCGGTGAATGAGGTTGGTGCAGCACCATCCGATTTAATGGCGATTCTTCAAGCGTTGAAACAAGCAGGCGCAATTGAAGGCCAACTGATCATTATTTAAGTTTGATTTCAATGATTCTAAAAACGCACTTTTTTGAGGTGCGTTTTTTTATGTTTGTTATTTACAAAATTAGCAGCACGACGACTTGGCATTAAACTTGCTCTAGTTAATAGAGTGTTAGTTGGCCTGATTTTAAATAATAAGTGTGACGATGAATAATTCAGTAAATATGACAGACGTTGGCTTTATCCACGATGTGGGTGGTCTAGATAAATTACGTAAAAGTGCGGTAAATGGCGATCAAGAAAGCCAAGACAAAGCCTTGCGTGCGGCGGCTGTGCAGTTTGAATCGATCTTTACACAAATGCTTTTTAAATCAATGCGTAATGCTAATAGTTCATTTAAATCAGACATGATGAGCAGTGATAATCAAAAGTTCTTTGAGCAAATGCGTGACGACCAAATGTCGACCGAATTATCAAAGCAAGGCTCGCTAGGATTAGCGGATATGATTGTTGCACAACTTGGTGCCTCACTAAATCAAGAACCGCCAGTGCACAATGGCAAGAATTTAGAGCAAAATGCACGAGTGGCAATGCGAAGAGCGGCAACGGATGAAACATTGCGTTTGCCTGCTGAGCATCAACCCCTGTCTGCGGCAAAACAAGCGTCACAAACCGAATCACCATCGGCCGTTAAATTAGAACAAATGCTAGCGGCAAGACAAATTCAACAGCCTGAGAAGTTTGATTCACCTCAGCAATTTGTTGATACGATGAAGCCATACGCTGAAAAAGCGGCAAAGGCCTTAGGTATTGATTCAAATGTATTAATCGCTCAGGCCGCATTAGAAACTGGCTGGGGTAAGAAAGTTATCAAGAATTCAGTGGATTCAAGCCATAACTTATTCAACATTAAAGCAGACAGAAGCTGGCAAGGCGATAAGATCGCTAAAAATACGTTGGAATATCACGATAACATTGCCGTTTCAGAGAATGCCGCTTTCCGTTCATACGACAATTATGAAGAAAGCTTCAGTGACTTTGTGCGTTTCTTAAATCAAAATCCACGTTATGAACGCGCATTGCAACAAACACAAAGTTCAGAAAGCTTTATTAAAGGCATTCACAGTGCGGGTTATGCAACGGATCCTAATTACTCAAGTAAAGTAATGAGCGTAATGAAGACGGTTGAAGACTTACTAAAATAATCGCTCACAATGTAACCTCTTGAATCCTGTCTCTTAAATCTAAGTGGCAGGATTTTTTATTGCCGCTTATAAAAGGAAAGAGGCAAAGAAAGGTGAGAGAGAGGATAAAAAGAGGCAATCGTTTCCTATAGTCTCAGTAGTGTCGCTTTATCTTGTTGATAATTAACAAAATAAAAGTTGGCACATTGATTGCTATATTAGATTTGTTAGGAAATTTTACTGCATCTTTTATAGAGTTTTTTGGAGGCTACATGGGACTTGATCTGCTTAATCTAGGTACACAAGGTGTGCTTACGGCGCAGCGTCAACTGAATACGACCAGTCACAATATTAACAACGTTAATACTGAAGGCTTTAGTCGTCAATCGGTAGTTCAAGAAACAAATATGCCTCATTGGGTGTCAGGTGCAAACCTCGGCGCAGGCGTGCATGTTGCCGCTGTGCGACGTTCGTTTGATCAGTTCGCAACCAATGAACTGAACCTATCGACAACCAATCTAAATTACTCGATGGATACAGAAGCAAATCTTGATGTTCTAACGAATATGATGTCGTCTATTGGCGCTAAACGTATTCCAGAAAACATCAATGATTGGTTTGATGCCGTAAAAACTCTTGCCGATAGCCCTAACGAAATCGGCGCACGTAAAGTCGTCCTTGAAAAATCACGTCTTATTTCACAAAGCTTGAACGACTTTTATGAAAATGTACGTCAGCAAAATGCCGACGTAAATAAAAAGATGGATCTTACTGTAGAGCGTATGAATGGTATTGCTCTAGAGTTAAAAGACATTAACAAGATGATGGTTAAGACCCCTGGTCCGCACAATGACCTAATGGACCGTCATGAAAAGTTAATTAAAGAGCTGTCTCAATACACAAAAGTAACGATCACAAAACGTGACAATGAGAATTCATTCAATGTCTTAATTGGTGGTGGGCACATGTTAGTGTCTGGTACTGAATCAAGTCAATTGAAGATGATTCAAGGAACGCCTGACCCATTACAGCGTCGACTAGCGATGGTTGAAGGCAATGGTGTTAAAGCCATTCAGCATGACAGCATTGGCGGTAAATTATCGTCATTGTTTGAGCTGCGCGATAAAACGATCCCTACGATTATGGATGAGCTAGGCCGAGTAGCCGTAGGCTTCAGCAGTGAAGTTAACCGTTTACAAAGTCAAGCCATTGATTTACGTGGGCAGGTCGGTGCAAATATTTTCTCTGACGTAAACTCAGAACAAGCCGTTCGTAGTCGTGCCATTATTCCTGGTGATTCTTCAGCAGAAATCGGTGTATTTATTGACGACATCAGCTTATTGAAAGCCGGTGATTACGCCCTTAAATACGATGGCAGCCAATATACGGTGACCCGACCTACAGGCGAAGTACAACGCTTAGATCCAACCGGTAACCCATCGACCTTTTTCTTAGATGGCATGCGAGTAGAAATTCGCGAACCACTAAGTGCCGGTGAGCGTATATTACTTCGTCCAACCCGTCTTGCGGCTGGCGACATGAAGCTTGAAATGAACGAAGCTGAGAAAATTGCGGCACAAAGTTATGCGAGCTCTGCAACGTTTGCGACAGGTAATGCGAAATTTAAAGTATTACAGTCAGGCGACTTAAAAGAGTTCCAAGTTGTGATTTCTCCAGCAGCGAATCAATTTGCTGTGTTAGACATGAAAGGCAAAATGTTACTTGAGCCACAAACCTATCCGCCAAAAGGTCCAGTGACTGTCGGTGGAACTACGTTTGAATTGTCTGGTGGTGCTGCCGCAAATGATAAGTTTGCAGCAAACCTCGTTCCATCAGAGGGGGATAACGGTAACTTGTTGCTAATGCAAGGTCTGCAAACTCGTAAGGTCATGGACGAAGGCCGTTCAACGGTGATCGACTTATACCAAAACGTAAATACAGAAGTTGGCCTTAAAAAAGCAACCGCCACTCGTTTAACCGAAGTTGCACGTGTAGAGACCGAAGCGGCACAAAGTCGCGTTGCGTCTGTTTCTGGTGTTAACTTGGATGAAGAAGCGGCAAACATGATGAAGTTTCAACAAGCTTACATGGCGTCTTCTCGCATAATGAAAGCGGCAGATGAAACGTTTAATACAATTCTGCAATTATCGTAACTAAGAGGCATCAGATATGTTAAATCGTATTTCAAGCTTTCATAATTACCAATCAGTGCAGAATGATATTTCTCGCCAAGAAGTGAAATTGCATCATAACAGTGCACAATTGGCTTCAGGTAAAAAGCTATTAACGGCAGGGGATGATCCTGTTGCTGCGTTATACGCACAAAATTTAACGCAGAAAAAAGAAGAATTACGTCAATACAGCGATACCATTGTATTAGCTCGTAACCGTTTAGAGCGTCATGAAGTTGCGATTGCGAATGCTGAGCAATTTGCCGATGATGCTAAACGTAGTGTTATGGAAATGATTAACGGTTCTCTTGCACCAGAAGACCGCTATGCTCACGCCCAAGACATTAAAGGGATTGCTGATAACTTTTTAAATCTAACCAATATGTTAGATGAATCAGGCAATTACTTATTCTCAGGAACTAAATCAAAAACTCAGCCTTTTTTTAGAGCAAATGATGGAACAGTGACCTACGCGGGTGATGACTACCAACGTAACTTAAAAGTGTCAGGTTCAATTGAAGTTGCTGTAAATGATGCAGGTAATAAACTGTTTACTGAGATTAAAAATCCATTTGGTGATTACGACCCACAATATGCACTTCAAGAAGGGTCCGAGTTATTGCTGTCAAAAGCAAAAAATATGGATTACACCGACACGTCAACGTACCAAGTCGCTTTTAGTGCTGCAGACAATGGGCAATACAATTACCAGTTATCTCAAGATGGCAGTGTCGTAAAAAGTGCCCAATTTAATCCAGCAGAAGGGATTAAATACGAAGGCGTTGATATTCAGGTTCGTGGGCAATTAAAAGCGGGCGATGCCATTACATTAGAACCAAAGAAAACCATCAGCATTTTTGATGCGTTTAAAAAAGCACAAGAACTATCAATGAAAGATGTTTCAGATGCGTCTAGCACGGCTGAATTACATCAAGTGACTGAAGAGTTTCATGCGGCGTTTATTCATTTAAGCCAAGCAAGAGCAGAAGTAGGTACGAGACAGAACACACTTGACCAACAAGAATCACAACATCAAGATTTTGATTTAACAATTTCAAAATCATTAAGCTCAATAGAAGATCTTGATTACGCTCAAGCAGTGATTGAATTTAATGAAAACACCCGTGCGCTTCAAGCTTCACAGCAAGCGTTTGGTAAAGTAAAAGACATTACTTTATTTAATTACGTGTAACGGACATTCATTTGAAATAAAAAAGCCCAGTAGAAATACTGGGCTTTTTTATTGATTGCTAACTGATTGAATTATCAGTTTTTTGCATGGGAATATCGTTGCCGCTTCATTAATTTTGTTGCCGCGTAAATGAGAAATTCCGTGATTAAATACACGTAATTTTTTACTAAAAGAAAGAGTGATAACCTTACTCTCTAATGATGACCATGAAAATTGTATTGATTAAGTCATTGAAAACAAATTAATTGTCAGTTTATTTTCGTATTACTTCCTTTTTTTGATAAAACTGGCACATCTTATGCTATCTAATAACTATGACTGAGTAGTTCACAGTTTGCCAATGGTAAATAGTGGCATAGCAGTTGCAAAGTAGAGTTCGAAGCTTTGCTTTTGTATGTTAGTCCTTAATTGTATTTCTACTGATTTTGGTATGAGTACGAATATGAATTTGTGACATTGATAATCATTGGCCAATTGTGGCTAATATTAACTATGAATTTTAAATATTTCTGAATAGAGCAGAAATTGATTTCGTGAAAACGAAGCCGAAGGAGAGCAACCATGGCTGTAAATGTAAATACTAACGTAGCTGCGATGACTGCACAGCGTTACTTGAATAACGCAACAAATGATCTAAATAATTCAATGGAGCGTTTGTCTTCAGGTACTAAAATCAACAGCGCAAAAGATGACGCTGCTGGTCTACAAATTTCTAACCGTTTAACAGCTCAGACTCGTGGTCTTGATGTTGCTATGCGTAATGCGAACGATGGTATTTCTATCGCTCAAACGGCTGAAGGTGCGATGAATGAATCGACAAACATCCTTCAACGTATGCGTGACTTGTCATTGCAAGCGGCAAATGGTTCTAATTCAAACCAAGATCGTTCTTCAATCCAAGAAGAAGTACACGCGCTATCTGATGAATTAAACCGTATCGCTGAAACAACGTCATTTGGTGGTCGTCGACTACTTAATGGTCAGTTTGGTGAATCTGCATTCCAAATTGGTGCAAACTCAGGCGAAGCTATTCTTATTAAACTGCCATCTGTACGTTCTGACGACGACAGCATGGGCGGTCAGCGTTTTGTTTCTGAAAACGGAAAAACAGCTGAGTGGAACGTTGAAACGGGTAAAAACGACTTAAAACTTGAGTTTACTACGAAGAAAGGCGAAGCGGTTTCTATCAATATCAATGCTAAAGCAGGCGATGACATTGAAGAGCTAGCAACGTACATCAATGGTCAATCAGACAAGATCTCTGCGTCTGTTGGTGATGAAGGTAAACTGCAACTGTTTGTTGCTGAACCATCAATTGAAGGTGAATTAGCGGTTTCTGGTAATCTTGCTTCAGAGCTAGGTTTAGCTGGCGGCGTTGGTACTAAAGCAACGGTTGATAAACTGGACGTAACGTCTGTTGGTGATGCACAAGTGTCTATCGGTGTTATCGATTCAGCGCTTGCTTACATTGACCGTGAACGTGCTGATTTAGGTGCGAAACAAAACCGTTTAGGTCACAGCATCAACAACTTGTCTAACATTCAAGAGAATGTGTCTGCTTCTAACAGCCGAATCAAAGATACTGATTTTGCTAAAGAAACAACAAACATGACAAAAGCACAAATCCTTCAGCAGTCTAGTACGTCTATTCTTGCTCAAGCGAAACAGTTACCAAACGCTGCACTAAAATTACTGCAGTAATAGTAACGAACAACAGTCATTAAGATTGAACAAGAGGTGCTCTCATCTCTCATCAACCTCTTGTTCAACTGATTGTTGGCAAGCTTTAGGTAACTGGTTTTTTGTGGTTCTTCTCACAGATCTCCTCATAAAAAACCAACCTAGCTTTATGCCCCGCAAGGGGCTTCCCCTCAAATTTCACCCTATTTTATTTAGAAAATCACACAACGGTCGATGACTTACTGTCTATTTATTTAAGTAAGGTCATGTTGTGAATTCATTCTTACGTTTTTTATTATTAAGTTCTCTGCCTTTTTCTGCATTAAGTGTTCAACCGCAGTATTCTTCTTTATCTGCTTCCAATTCTGATTCGTTTATTTTAGCAAAGTCATGCATTGATTCTAGCGTCGTCTCCTATTTTGAAGAGAAAGGGATTACCCCTGACAACAGTCAGATTCAAGGGTATGGTTCGTGCTTTAATGCGCCTAAACACAAAGTGAAACACTCATCAAAAAAGGATTTGAAACACTACTTAGGTGAAGGGTGTTCAGATCCTGCACTTATTAAACTATTGAAAAGTGAAGGTATTGATCCTCGCTATTATCAAATAGAAAGTAGTGAGCGCTGTCAGCATCAAAATATCAGTTAAGCTTTGAGTATTTAGGCCGATATACTTATTAAGATAAAAATTCATTAAGAGATTGTTATGTCTGTAACGGTAAACACCAATGTGTCTGCAATGACGGCACAGCGATATTTAAATCAAGCAACCGACCATTTAAATCAGTCAATGGAGCGCCTCTCATCCGGCAAGCGTATTAATAGCGCGAAAGATGATGCCGCCGGTTTGCAGATATCGAATCGATTGCAAGCGCAGATGAGTGGGTTAGATGTTGCCGTTCGTAATGCGAATGATGGTATTTCCATTGCTCAAACGGCGGAAGGTGCAATGAATGAAAGCACCAATATCCTCCAACGCATGCGCGATTTAGCTTTGCAATCGTCGAATGGGTCTAATGCCCTTCAAGATAGACAAGCCATTCAAGAAGAGTCAGACGCATTAAACGATGAGCTTAATCGTATTGCTGAAACAACGTCTTTTGGTGGACGCCGTTTATTGAATGGTCAATTTGGTACATCGACATTTCAAATTGGTGCTAACGCAGGTGAAGCGGTTCAGCTCACGCTAGGTAGCATGCGATCAGATACATTAGCGATGGGCGGTTTTAATTACACCTCTCAAAACCAATTAAACAAAGGGTGGACAGTGCCAGAAGGCCGTCAAACGTTAACCCTGTCTTTTAATGATAAAGAAGGCAAAGCACAAGAGATCACGATTGAAGCGAAAGTGGGTGATGATATTGAAGAGCTAGCCACTTACATTAATGGGCAAAATGACACGGTTCAAGCGTCTGTTGATGATAACGGGCAACTGCAGTTATTTACTGCGGGGGACTTGGTATCCAGTGCTGTGACGTTTGGTGGAACCTTATCCGCCGAGTTAGCGGTTGGTGGTGCTGTTTTTGATACGGTGAATGATTTAGATTTGACCAGTGTTGGTGGTTCACAAAAAGCGATTGCGACCTTAGATGCGGCATTGGGTTTTGTTGATCAAGAGCGAGCGACATTAGGGGCATTTCAGAATCGATTTGGTCATGCAATTAATAACTTAAATAATATTCATGAGAATATTGCTTCGTCAAATAGTCGAATTGAAGACACGGACTTTGCAAAAGAAACCGTAGAAATGATGAAAGCACAGATCTTACAACAGGTAAGTTCGACAATATTAGCGCAAGCAAAGCAATCTCCTGACATTGCATTAAAATTATTAGGTTAATGAGAGAGTGAATGTCTTTTCTCTTTTTATTAAACCAGCATTGAGCTGGTTTTTTTTCGCCTAGAGAAAAGGTAAGCGGCGTTTAA
>SAMEA5043647__coassemble_200_pt1 | contig 76524 bp, 68 predicted proteins | sample SAMEA5043647__metabat2_low_PE_001 | metagenome-assembled genome bin SAMEA5043647 (sample SAMEA5043647) | Gadus morhua | reverse complement strand
GCTAACAAAACGTTTACTTAGTAAAATAGTTACATAAACCTGTATTAAATCAATTTACAAAAAAAAAGAGAGGTAATTCCCTCCCTTTTGATTGCTTTATCAACAAATGCTATTTATCGTTTCAAAAAAAGATTTTTAAAATTATTTGTCGTGTTTTCCGCAACGTCTTCAACTGAAGTCGATTTTAACAGCGCAATATACTCTGCGACTTCTTTCACATAGGCAGGTTGGTTTTCTTTACCACGGTAAGGTACCGGTGCTAAATACGGAGAATCCGTTTCAACTAATAACCTATCCAGAGGTAAGCGACGCACTATATCTTTTAATTCAGAAGCTTTATTAAAAGTAACAATCCCAGAAATAGAGATATAAAACCCAAGTTCAATTGCCGCTTGAGCAAATGCCCAATCTTCAGTAAAACAATGTATCACCCCACCACACTTTTCAGCATGACCATTTTTTAAAATCGCTAATGTGTCTTCTCTTGCTTGGCGAGTATGGATAATAAGAGGTTTATTATATTCAACAGCAACATCTACTTGTTGGGTAAACAAGTCACGCTGTCTTTCTGCTGTTTCTGGCTGATAAAAGTAATCAAGCCCTGTTTCACCAATCGCAATCACTCTTTTATTTGATGCGTACTCACGGAAAAGCGCTAAGTCGAAATTAGATTCAACATCAAGTGGGTGGATGCCACAAGAAGCATGAACTTCTGGATGGTCTTCGATCATTTCCATCATATTTGGAAAAGCATCAAGCGTAACGCCTACCGTTAAAAACTGACTAACCCCATGTTGTTTTGCTTTTTCTATAACATCACCGACACTAACATGCAGATCATCATAATTTAATTTATCAAGGTGACAGTGTGAATCAATTAACACATTACGCTCCAATAAACTCAAATAACCATTGAGTAATTAATAATTCTTTATTCAATCCAGGATGACTATTTAACTGTTGTCGCAACTCATTTAATGATAAATATTGTTTGTATACTAAATCAGCGTTGAGCTTAATTGCATGTTTTTGAACGTAAGTAAGTTCATCACAATGCACTAAGTTAGTGCCTACTCCTAGCTGCACTTTTTGTATATCAGATAATAAATAGCTTAACCAACATAAGCCTTCATCCCCTAATTTAACCAATAAAGGTAATATTCCTGAAATATTGGTAAAGTAAGAGTCCGCATAAACCGCGAATTCAGCAAGTAGTTGTTTATGCTGGATGACTTTTTTGTCCTGATAATAACCACGAACAAGTAAAGGCGAATAACCATTTATTATAATCGATTGTTGCGTCACATCTAATTGCTCAGTCTCCATTAACCAATCGCGGATAACAGGAACAGGGATACTTGGTTGATGCCAGACCTGACATCGACTCCGAACCGTCGGTAATAGTTTGTGCGGTGAACTAGCAAGTAAAACAAAATGGCAGTTCTTTGGGGGCGCTTCTAATGTCTTTAATAAAGCATTCGCGGCAGACTCTGTCATTTTTTCGGCAGGATCAATAATAATGACGCGTTTTGCATTAAATTGAGAAGATTCTAAAGCCCATTGATTACACTGCCTAATTTGATCGACAGAAATAGATTTCCCTTCAACTTCAGGTCTGATCCAATGCAAATCAGGATGATTACCTGATTCAATTAATCCACAGCTATGGCAAAAACCACAAGGTTCCGTTCCTTGTGTCAAGCAAACTAATGTATCAGCAAAATATTGAGCAAGGCGGTCTCGACCAACGCCATCAGGCATAGCGCATAAAATGGCGTGTGGCAATCGATCCTTTTCAATCAATTGTTGCCATTGCGACCAAACCTCTTTCTGCCAAGGATAGAGTTTAGTTGCCATTCGTCGCTAACCATATTTCTAAAGCGGCAATAATCGATGCTGTTACCGTATCTAAGTCTTGTCCTGCATCAATGGTTATAATACTTTCGTCATTATTAGCAAATTCTAAATAACGTTCACGACTGCGTTCAAAGAAATCCAGTTTCATTTGTTCGATTCTATCTAGCTCACCACGAGCAGAAGCACGCTGTAACCCTAACTTCGGATCAATATCCATATAGATAGTTAAGTCTGGTGTAAAATCACCAAGTACTGTTCTTTTCATGGTCGCCATTAACTCACGGTCAAAACCACGACCACCGCCTTGATAAGCCTGAGATGACAGATCATGACGATCACCAACCACCCAATTACCTGCGGCTAAAGCTGGTTTAATAACATTACCAACTAACTGAGCTCGTGCTGCATACAATAGTAATAACTCGGCCATGTCCGTTAATGGCTCATCAGGATGTCCTTGCTTTACTAGTTCGCGCATTTTTTCGGCTAACGGCGTTCCACCGGGCTCTCTTGTCGTCACTGGTGCTGTAATTCCATGCTTAGCCAGTGTTGCTAATACGTTCTTAATTGCGGTGCTTTTACCCGCGCCTTCAAGGCCTTCAATAACAATAAATTTAGACATAATTAATTTCTTAAGGTTCTTAAGTAAGCTCTAACTGCTTTGTTATGCTCAACTAATGATTTAGTGAATTTATGACCACCCGTTCCATCCGCAACAAAATAAAGATACCGGCTAGTTTCTGGATGTAATGCTGCTTTAATTGATGCAGGTCCAGCCATTGCAATCGGCGTTGGTGGTAATCCATTAATGGTATACGTATTGTAAGCCGTTGGGGTACGTAAATCTTTTTTACGAATATTGCCATCATACTTGTCACCCATACCATAAATTACAGTAGGATCTGTTTGTAAGCGCATTCCACGTTTCAAACGGTTAACAAATACAGATGAAACGCGTTCTCTTTCTGAATCAATGGCCGTTTCTTTTTCTATAATAGAGGCCAAAATCAATGCTTCATAAGAGGATTTTAAAGGTAGATTTACCGATTTAGTCTGCCATTCTTCGTTTAATACCGTGACCAATGCTTTATGAGAGCGAGCTAAAATATCAAAATCACTCATACCCGCAGTATAATGGTATGTCTCAGCCAGAAATAATCCTTCAACCTTCGCGCGATCAATGCCCAATTTATTGGCCACTTCTTTTTCAGATAACCCGCTTAACTCATGCTTTAAATAAGGGGCTTGTTCTAATTGCGCTTGCCACTCAGAAAAACGGCTACCTTCAACAAAAGTAATCGAAAATTGATGCTCTTTACCTGTTTTTAGCTGCGTCAAAACCGAAGCAAGTGATTGATTAGGTTCAATCCAATAAGTACCCGCTTTAATTTCAGTCAATTCTGGTGATATTTTATGAGTAAAACGAGCCCATTTAGTATTCGATACCCATTTATTCTTTTCAAATTCACGAATCAACTTACGGTAGCTTGTACCTGGTTTTACTTCAATTAGTTGGGCTTTTTCTAATAAAACTGGTTGCTCTGTAAATTTAATGGCTTGCTGATAGCTCCAAAATCCGAAACCTACAGATCCAATGATGATAATTAAAATAAGGAATAAAAATTTCTTTAGCACGAGTACAATTTCTCCTGAAACCAATGTGACAACTTATGACTGTCAAAAGTCGTATTGCCAATTGCGTTAATTGGCACTATTTCAAATAATGAATTACTAATAAACACTTCATCGGCCATACATAGTTCATCTACATTAATTGATGTTTCGATCAACGTGAGTCCATGTGAATTTGCCAATGCATTAATGTGTGCTTTCATCACACCTTCAACACCAGAGTTTGATAAATTAGGGGTGTAAATATTATCATCCTTCACCCAAAAAATATTGCCTATTGAAGTCTCTATAACTTTGTTATTAAGATCAAGAACCACGCCATCAAGATACGTTGTTTTTGCGATTTCTTTCTTAATCAAAACTTGTTCTAATCGGTTTGTATGCTTCATACCTGCAAGTAATGGTGACAACCCTAACTGGGTTTCACAAAGCATCAAACTAATACCGCCTTCTTTCCAATTCTGATAATACGTTGGATAAGAAAAAGTCGACACAATAATTTGTGTATCATGGCAGCCCTCAGGAGAATAACCTCGTCCACCACTCCCTCGACTGATCAGTATCTTAATGCCACCATCTTGAAGCTCATGGGCGCAAAATTCAATTTGCGTTTCAAGAAGAAGCCAATCTTCAATCTTGATGTCTAATCGTTTTGACGCTTCTTTTAAACGAGCTAAGTGCAAGTCCCATAACCGTACTTCTCCCCGCTCAACTTTCATGGTCGTAAAAGAACCATCACCATATTGAATACTACGATCAGTGAGTGGTAATGAATCCGTAACTACCCCGTTAACCCAATACATACCGTACTCCAAACAGAAAAAAGCGGCTTGATATAATATCAAGCCGCTTTCTAGTATAACTAACTGAGTGAAACTAATTAAGCCTCACAAACAAGTTATTACATTTTCTTAAAGATTAATGTACCGTTTGTACCACCAAAGCCAAATGAATTACAAATAGCGTATTCCATCTCAACTTTACGAGCAGTATGCGGAACAAGATCGATGTCTAAACCTTCTTCAGGATCATCAAGATTAATCGTTGGTGGCGCTATTTGATCAATCAAAGACATAACCGTAATAATCGCTTCAACAGAACCCGCAGCACCTAATAGGTGACCTGTCATTGATTTTGTTGATGACACTAATACTTTCTTAGAACCTTCTTCACCTAAAGCACGTTTGATGCCTTTGATTTCAGCAACATCACCCGCAGGTGTTGATGTACCATGCGCGTTAACATAACCGATTTGTTCACCCGTTACATTTGCATCACGCATTGCCGCTTCCATAGCTAACGCACCACCAGAACCATCTGGAGTAGGAGAAGTCATATGGTAAGCATCGCCGCTCATACCAAAACCGACTAATTCAGCGTAGATTTTAGCACCACGCGCTTTTGCGTGTTCATACTCTTCAAGAACCATCATGCCTGCGCCATCACCTAGAACAAAACCATCACGGTTCTTATCCCATGGGCGTGAAGCCGCTTGTGGATTCTCATTATTTGTAGACAGTGCTTTAGCTGCACCGAAACCGCCCATACCTAGCTCTGTTGATGCTTTTTCAGCACCACCCGCTAGCATTGCGTCAGCATCACCATAAGCGATCATACGTGCAGCATGACCAATATTATGAAGACCTGTCGTACAAGCTGTTGAAATTGCGATATTAGGACCACGTAGACCGCGCATGATCGACATATGACCAGAAATCATATTTACGATAGTTGAAGGCACGAAAAACGGGCTGATCTTACGAGGACCTTTTGCAGTAAAGGCTTTGTGACCGGCTTCAATTAAGCCAAGACCACCAATACCTGAACCAATAGCAGCACCAATGCGGTGTGCATTTTCTTCAGTAACTTTAAAACCCGAGTCATCTAATGCCTGAATGCCAGCAGCCACACCGTATTGGATGAATAAATCCATTTTACGAGCGTCTTTCTTAGACATGTACTCTTCAGCATTAAAGTCTTTAACGAGACCTGCAAAACGAGTCGTAAACTCAGTGGTATCAAAGTGCTCGATATTAACGATACCACTTTGGCCTGCTAACAGCGCTTTCCAGGCTGCTTCAACAGTGTTACCCACCGGTGTTAGCATACCCATGCCTGTAACTACTACACGACGTTTGGACACGATATATTTCTCCGGAATTAATTGAATTAGATAGGGATTGTAGCGTATAAAAAAACTCAGGCGGTCAAGAGTGACCGCCTGGAGGGTATTTCTTACTGTGCGCTAGTTACGTAGTCGATAGCAGCTTGAACAGTAGTGATTTTCTCAGCTTCTTCATCTGGAATCTCAGTGTCAAACTCTTCTTCTAGAGCCATAACTAGTTCAACTGTATCTAGTGAATCTGCGCCTAGGTCGTCAACAAATGATGATTCGTTTTTAACTTCAGCTTCATCAACACCTAGTTGCTCAATGATGATTTTCTTTACGCGTTCTTCAAGATTGCTCATTTTATTTTCCTAATTACAGATTTCGCTGATTTGCGATACTTGCTGTATTTTATTCATTAATAAGAAAGTTGCAAGGCCAAGATTGCTGGTCAAACCACGAAATTCGTGATTTTTAGTGCAATTTTAACCCAAAATTGACTTAAGTCACTCTCAAGCCAACTTTATAAATTAAACCATGTACATGCCGCCATTCACGTGCAAAGTTTCGCCCGTGATATAAGCAGCTTCTGGGGACGCTAAAAAGACAACCGCAGCAGCGATTTCTTTAGGGTCACCTAAACGACCCGCAGGTACAGATGATAGTGTTGCAGCTCGTTGCTCATCATTCAAGGCTTTTGTCATATCAGTTTCGATAAAACCAGGAGCAACAGTATTCACGGTTATACCACGAGAAGCGACTTCACGTGCCATTGATTTAGTAAAACCAATTACACCAGCTTTTGCAGCTGCATAGTTTGTTTGACCCGCATTACCCATAGTACCAACAACAGAACCTACGTTGATAATACGGCCATTACGTTTTTTCATCATGCCACGAAGAACCGCTTTAGATAAACGGAAAATAGACGTTAGGTTAGTATCTAAAATATCCATCCATTCGTCGTCTTTCATGCGCATAAGTAGGTTATCACGAGTAATACCAGCGTTATTAACTAAGATATCAATCGCACCAAACTCATCATTGATTGTTTTAAGTACAGCAGCAATAGACTCAGCATCAGTTACATTTAATGCAAGGCCCTTACCATTTTCGCCTAAATAGTCACCGATTGCCGCTGCACCATTTTCAGAAGTTGCAGTACCAATAACTGTCGCACCGCGAGACACTAATTGCTCAGCAATAGCACGACCAATACCACGGCTAGCGCCAGTAACTAAGGCAATTTTGCCTTCTAAATTCATCATTTAATTTTCCCTTTAATTACTTAGCAGCTTCAAGAGAAGCGGCATCATTAACCGCTGCAGCGCTAAGTGATTTTACGATTCGTTTAGTTAAACCAGTAAGTACTTTACCTGGACCAACTTCATACAACATTTCGACACCTTGTTCAGCCATTTGTTCAACGACTTCAGTCCAACGTACTGGACAATATAATTGACGAACAAGTGCGTCTTTAATTTTTGCAGGATCCGTCTCTGCAATAACATCAACGTTATTAATAACAGGTAAAACAGGTGTTGAGAACTCAATGCTTTCTAACGCAACGGCTAATTTATCAGCTGCAGGCTTCATTAATGCACAATGAGAAGGCACTGATACTGGTAGAGGAAGTGCTCGCTTAGCGCCCGCTTCTTTACACAATACACCAGCACGCTCAACAGCATCTTTATTACCCGCAATAACAACTTGACCTGGAGAATTAAAGTTAACAGGAGAAACGACTTCATCTTGTGCTGCATCTTCACATGCTTTAGCAATAGAATCATTGTCTAAACCGATGATAGCAAACATAGCACCAACCCCCGCTGGAACCGCTTCTTGCATTAATTGACCACGTAGCTCAACTAATTTTATCGCTTCTTTAAAGTCAATAACACCAGCACAGACAAGAGCAGAATACTCACCAAGACTATGACCAGCTAAAACACTTGGTTGTGCTAAGCCTTGTTCTTGCCACACACGCCATAATGCAACAGAGGTTGCTAATAATGCTGGCTGAGTGCGAAATGTTTGATTTAAATCTTCAACTGGACCATTTTGAACCAAAGACCATAAGTCATAACCTAATGCTTCAGATGCTTCTGCAAAAGTTTGTGTTACCACTTCATGTTGCTCACCTAATTCAGCAAGCATGCCTACAGCTTGTGAGCCTTGGCCTGGAAAAACGATAGCAAAATTGCTCATGGGTATTATTTCCTTTAAATAAACAAAGAAAGAAAGTGGGATGACATCCCAACAATCAAACTAAAATTTAACGAGCGCAGAGCCCCACGTAAAGCCACCACCGAATGCTTCAAGCAATAAGGTTTGGCCTCGTTTGATTCGGCCGTCACGTACTGCTTCATCTAACGCAGTCGGAACTGTCGCTGCTGAAGTATTACCATGACGATCTAAAGTAACAACAACTTGATCCATTGACATCGACAGCTTTTTTGCGGTTGCTTTAATAATTCGTAAATTAGCTTGGTGTGGTACTAACCAATCAAGTTCCGATTTGTCCATTTGGTTTTTATGAAGGGTTTCCTTCACCAAATTAGAAAGCTGCGTAACGGCAACTTTGAACACTTCATTACCGGCCATGTACAACCACTTATCAGCTTCTTCATTACGACGTGAAGGAACTGGCAATGAAAGCAACTCACCAAATTTACCATCAGCATGAAGATGAGTAGAAATAATTCCAGGCTCTTCACTTTGACCAACAACAACCGCACCCGCACCATCACCAAATAAGATAACGGTAGAACGATCGGTAGGATCACATGTGTGTGATACAGCATCAGAGCCGATCACTAAAACATTCTTTGCCATGCCTGTTTTAATATGTTGGTCTGCAACACTTAAAGCATAAACAAAACCAGAACAAGCGGCAGATAGATCAAAAGCTGGGCAGCCTTGGATCTCTAATAACCCTTGAACTTCACATGCGGAAGACGGAAATGAATACGTTGGCGTACTTGTAGCTAGGATAATCAGATCAATATCATTCTTATCAATTCCAGCCATTTCAATTGCTTTAACAGAAGCAAGATGCCCCATAGTAGCAACTGATTCGCCTTCACCAGCAATACGACGCTCACTAATACCTGTACGAGCTAGAATCCACTCATCACTAGTATCGACCATTTTTTCTAAGTCCGCGTTAGTGCGAACTTGTGCTGGTAAATAGCTACCAGTACCTAAAATTTTGCTATACATGAAGACTAATAATGCCTCTCGAGTAAAACTGCCTCCAAGCGATCACTAATACGATTAGGTATTTGACGCTTGACCTCATGAACCGCTTCCTTGATGGCATTGTTAAAGGCAGATATATCTGCACTTCCATGACTCTTAACAACAATGCCACGCAATCCTATCAGACTTGCGCCGTTATACTGGTCGGGGTTCAACTCTTTTAAGCTAGAAATGACATCACCAAAGAGCCATTTCGCTAGAATTTGTTTGAATTTCGACGTTAAAAGCTGTGATTTAAGTTGATCTAAAAATAAATGTGCGACACCTTCACTGGTTTTTAAACATACATTTCCCACAAAGCCATCACACACTACTACATCAGCAATGCCTTGATAAAGTTTATCACCTTCAATATAGCCGATAAACTCGATATCTTGACATTGATTCAACATTTCCGCACAACGCTTAATTTGATCGTTACCTTTAATTTCTTCTTCGCCAATATTTAATAACGCAACTTTGGCTTTTCGTCCAATGCTTTGTTCAGCTAACTCAGAGCCCATAACGGCAAATTGGAACAATGTTTCTGCATCGCAAGAGACATTCGCGCCAAGATCAAGCATCCAAGTGCGCTGATTGTTTTTTGTTGGTAACGGACTTATTAATGCAGGGCGTTCAACGCCAGGAAGAAGTTTTAATGTAAAGCGAGATAACCCCATCAATGCACCGGTATTACCAGCACTAATACAAGCATCAACGTCTTTACTAGCAACAAGATCCAGAGCCATACGCATTGAGCTGCCACGACTATGACGGAGTGCTTTTGAAGGTTGTGTGTTATTGCCTATAACGCTATCGCTATGAACAATAGAAAATCGGGGATTTAGAGTATAATTCAGATGAGTTAATTGTGTAGAAATCGCATCACGATCTCCAACGACAGTAACTTTTAGCTCAGGGAATTGCGACAATGCCTGCACGACGGCAGGCACTGTAACTTGGGGACCGAAGTCCCCTCCCATCGCATCAATTGCAATGGTTAGCTGCTGCAAAGCGTCAACCTTACTTGTTGATTACCTTGCGGCCACGGTAGTAACCGTCAGCTGTAACGTTGTGACGAAGGTGAGTTTCGCCACTAGTTGCGTCTACAGATAATGCACTTGTAGTTAGTGCATCGTGTGAACGACGCATGCCACGCATTGAACGTGATTTCTTGCTCTTTTGTACGGCCATGGACCCTACTCCTCAATTACTGTTGTTTTAAAGATTTTAAAACATCAAACGGATTCGGTTTCTCTTCCTCTTCAGGAATTTCGCCAAATACCAAATTGTTAGATTTGACCTGACAATCTTTAATGTCATGCATAGCGACTTGCGGCAACGCTAGAATAAACTCGTCAGTTACCAACTCAACGAGATCAACTTCACCTACTTCATTTAAATCTACAAACTCATATTCCTCAGGAACTAGAGCTGCCTTCTCTTCGCTTAAAAAAGGCGTACACTTAAATGATACATTTAGGTGATGTTCAAAATTTTTATTACAGCGTTGACATTCCAACAATACATCGACGTTAGCTTTACCAGAGATAACGGCTAATCGTTGTTCGTCAACTTTAAACGACATTGTGACTTCAGCATCACTTTTCACATCTACAGTAGATTCAGCCAAACGCTTTAAAATATCAGATTGGATGATTCCATCGTAGTCTAATCTTCGTTGAGCGTTTTGGATTGCATCAACTGTTCGTGGTAATTTTACCTTTTGCATAGGGCGCGCATCTTATCTTTCTAAAGCCTTCGAGTCAAAGAAAAATGGCAAAAATTATGCTTTTTTTCTTCCCAGTTGCTATTTCAGCAGAGTTGCTAATAATAAACGAAAATTTAAAGAAGAAGAACCCATTATGCAACCAAAACTCATTCTAGCTTCAACATCGCCTTTTCGTCGCTCGATCTTAGAGAAGATCCAAGTCCCTTTTGATGCTATTTCACCCAACTGTGATGAAACACCATTGGAAAATGAATCACCTATAACCTTAGTCACTCGATTGGCCGAACAAAAAGCCCTTTCTTGCAATATAAAAGATCCTAATTACTTGATCATAGGATCCGACCAAGTGTGCGTGATCAACAATCAAATTATAGGAAAACCATTAACACAAGAAAATGCAATTCAGCAATTACAGACAGCCAGTGGTCAAATAATTACGTTTTATACTGGTTTATCATTATTAAATACAACAACAATGATAGCAGAAACCGTCTGTGAAGAGTTCCACGTTCATTTTCGTCAACTAACCACAAAGCAAATTCAAAACTATGTTAATAAAGAAATGCCACTGTATTGTGCAGGTAGTTTTAAATGCGAGGGATTAGGAATTGCTTTATTTGATAAATTAGAAGGTAAAGACCCTAACGCACTAATTGGCCTTCCTCTTATATCACTCATTGATATGCTAGAACGTCAAAATTTTACCGTATTATAGTGAAAGATAGCACGCATAAAAAAGCGATAAGTGTTTGTAACAACACTTATCGCAAAATCGAGTGATATATTAAAAGATTACTTTGTCGTGCGTAAACCGGTTAATACTCTTTCTAATCGTTTTTCCATCGGCGCGCTAATATCCATCAACTCTTCAGTACTTGGGTGAGTAAATTTAATATTCGCTGCATGTAAGAAAAGTCGATCAAGACCAAATTGAGCCGTATAGGCATCAAATCGTCTATCGCCATAACGATCATCCCAACCAATTGGGTGACCAGCATGTTGAGCATGTACACGAATTTGATGAGTACGCCCTGTAATTGGGCTTGCCTGAATCAATGTCGCTTGCTCAAATTTTTCTAAAATTTTAAAACGAGTTTCAGAAGGCTTACCATTTGGATTAACACGTACAATACTATTCACTTCGTTTTTAAGCAAAGGAACATTAACCACTTTACAGGTGCTCTTCCAATGTCCCATAACCAAAGCAAAATAATATTTTTGAACGGTTTTATTTCTGAATTGTTCTTGTAATCGACGTAAAGCCGAACGTTTTTTTGCAATTAAAAGAATACCAGACGTATCTCTATCAATTCGATGCACTAATTCTAAATAGCGTGCATCAGGGCGTAACGCTCTTAACGCTTCGATTGCTCCAAACTTCAAACCACTGCCACCATGAACAGCGGTACCAGAAGGTTTATTCAAAATAAGAAGATGATCATCTTCATATATGATGCAACTCTCAAGTTCAGATACTTTGGCTAATTTAACACTAGGTAGCTCTACAGCTGTTGATTCAGGTAACTTCACTGGAGGAATTCGAACTATATCCCCCTCTTGAATTTTATACTCTGGTTTGATGCGTTTTTTATTTACACGAACTTCGCCTTTACGCACAATTCGGTAAATCATACTTTTTGGTACATTTTTTAAGCGGGCAAGAAGATAGTTATCGATTCGTTGCCCTGCAAAATCGTCATCTATTTCGACGAATTGCACTTTAGGTTTATCTTCAGTCATAACGCCATTCTACTGCCATATTTCCTTTTGATAAAACTTTTTTACCGCAGTTTCAAATAATGAAGATTGCTGAGGCTTGATCTGACTGTTATAGTTGCACTCTGAAATCAGCCCAGATGGCTATTTCTTCACCTTGGTGAGCATAAAAGCACCAACAAGAACTAAAATATACTGCTCGAATGCGGTGATGCAGCAATTGGCGTAAGACATCTACACTGCTTTGAGTTTTTTTGCTTGTTATGCCTAAACCATTTTTTATGTTTTAACGACCGCGAATAATTGCGGATCAGCACTATTTTATCGATAGTGTTGATGTGGATTGTGCCCTAGAGCATCCCTGAGTTCCAGCCGTGAGGCTGCACATGTAATCAGCCTTGGGATCTGGCACCATTTGAAATGGATTAGGATAAACAAGCTCGACAATTTGTAATGAGTATTCCCTAATGAAAAGAATGTTGATTAACGCAACCCAAAAGGAAGAGTTGCGCGTCGCATTAGTTGATGGCCAGCGCCTTTTTGATCTAGATATCGAAAGCCCAGGTCACGAATCTAAGAAAGCTAATATTTATAAAGGCAAAATCACACGTATCGAACCAAGCTTGGAAGCAGCTTTCGTTGATTACGGCGCTGATCGCCACGGTTTCCTTCCCCTTAAGGAAATCGCTAAAGAATATTTCCCACAAGGTTACACTTATCAAGGTCGTCCAAATATCAAGGACGTATTGAAAGAAGGCCAAGAAGTTATTGTTCAAGTTGAGAAAGAAGAGCGTGGTAACAAAGGCGCGGCTTTAACAACGTTCATATCTCTGGCTGGTAGCTACCTTGTTCTTATGCCTAATAACCCTCGTGCTGGCGGTATTTCTCGTCGTATCGAAGGTGATGAACGCACACAACTTAAAGCGGCACTAAGTACATTAGAACTACCTCAAGGTATGGGCTTAATCGTACGTACAGCAGGCGTTGGAAAATCAGCAGAAGAGCTTGAATGGGACTTAAATGTTCTATTAAACCATTGGGAAGCCGTTAAACACGCTTCTGAATCAAATCAAGCCCCTTTCCTAATACACCAAGAAAGTAACGTAATTGTTCGCGCAATTCGTGATTACTTACGACGTGATATTGGTGAAATCCTGATTGACAGCCCTAAAATCTTCGATCGTGCTCGCCAACATATCCAACTTATTCGTCCTGACTTTTTGTCACGAGTTAAGTTATATGAAGGTGAAGTACCACTGTTTAGCCACTACCAAATTGAAAGCCAAATTGAATCAGCTTTTGATCGTGAAGTGCGCCTACCTTCTGGCGGCTCAATTGTTATTGACCCTACTGAAGCTCTAACTTCTATTGATATCAACTCTGCTCGTGCTACTAAAGGCGGCGATATCGAAGAAACTGCATTAAATACTAACCTAGAAGCAGCCGATGAAATTGCTCGTCAATTACGTCTACGTGATTTAGGTGGTTTAGTGGTTATCGATTTCATTGATATGACGCCAGTTCGTCATCAACGTGAAGTAGAAAACCGTATGCGTGAAGCGGTTCGTATGGATCGTGCTCGTGTTCAAATCGGTCGTATTTCTCGCTTTGGTTTATTAGAAATGTCTCGCCAACGCTTAAGCCCGTCTTTAGCAGAAGCAAGTCACCATATTTGCCCTCGTTGTACGGGTACTGGTGTGGTTCGTGATAATGAATCTCTAGCGCTTTCAGTACTTCGTTTAATCGAAGAAGAATCTTTAAAAGACAATACAACTCAAGTTCTTGCTGTTGTCCCTGTCGCTATCGCTTCTTACTTATTGAATGAGAAACGCCGTTCAGTTCAACACATTGAAAAATTCCATAATGTACGCGTTATTATTGTTCCTAACTCTGACATGGAAACACCACACTTTGAAGTGGTCCGTATCCGTGAAGGTGAAGAACAAGAAATGCTGTCTTATCTTCTTCCTAAGAATTTAGAAGCATTACGTGAAGCTGAAGCCAAAGAAACGCCTGCAATGTATTCTGCACCGAAGAAACGTGAAGAACCAGTTCTTCAAGGTTTTAGTGCTCCTACACAAGCTGCGCCAATGTCTAAAGCTCCAGAAGAAAAAATAGCTGAACCGAAAACGGTAATGGCTAAAGATGAAAAACCAGGCCTAATCAGCCGTTGTTTCTCAGCTATTACTAACTTTTTCTCAACGCCTGAGGCTGTGTCTACTAAATCAGAGCCAAAGGAAGAAGAAGAGAAACCTGCTCAACCACAACGCCGTAATCAACAACGTAATAACAACCGTCGTAATGAAAATGGTCGTAATAATCGTAACAGCAACCGTCGTAATGACACGCGTAACGATAATCGTCGTGGTAAAAAACAAGATGAAGCGGCAGCACCTTTAGCAGCTCAAGATCCAGCACCAACACCAATACCAGCTCAAGTTAAACCTGTTGAAAACAAACCAGCTAAGCAACCTAAAGTTCGTAAAGAAATTGCTGAGCAAGGTCAACAATTAGCCGCTGAAGCGCAACTATCTCCTGAACAACAAGTACAGGCAACTGAGAAGACAAACGAAAAACGTGAGAAAAGCGTTCAAGTTAAACAACGTCGTCAACGTCGTCAGTTACAGAAAAAAGTTCGTACAGGTAAAGCAGTTGAAGCTGAAGAAGTACTTGTCGCTCCTATTGCTCAACCTGTTGATGCAGTAGAAACGCTAGAAGTACAAGATACAGCAACAACTGAAACAAATGCAGAGAACACAGAACGTAAAGAAGGTCAGCGTCGTAATCGTCGTTCACCTCGTCATTTACGTGCAAGTGGCCAACGCCGTCGTCGTCGTGATCGTCGTCCAGTGAACCCGGCTCGCCTTTACTCAGGTGTTTATTCTCCTGAGATGGCAATGGGTAAAGTATGGCCAGACTTTGCTAAAACATTAGAACTAGCAAAAGCGAATCTACAACAAGATAAATTTGTTGATAACGACACCCAAAATGCACAAGATAAAGCAGCTCAAACTAATGCTGTAAAAGCTCAAGTTGGTGGTGTTGCATTCCCAGAAATGGCAATGGGTAAAGTATTACTTCCTTATGTTGCTGTGGAAGCCGTTGTAATTGAAGCGACTCCAGTAGAAGCAACCATTATTGATAATGTGGTTATTGAAACGCCTATCGTTGTTATTGAGGAAACTACACAAGTAGAATCACCAGTAATTATCGAAGAAGTCGTCGAAATAAAAGAAGAAGTGACTATTCCTGTAGAACACGCAGTAGTAGAAACAGTCGCTCAAGTGGAAACACCAGTTGAAGCACCTCTTCAAACAACAAATGTTGTTGCAAAACCTCAATATAAAGGACATGCCGGTTCAGGTATGACGAAAGCGAGCGGACCGACAGAGATTAAAGAAATCACTGTTTCTGCAGCAGCCTTTAAAACTGAACGCTTTGCTCCTAAGCAAGCAGGTAGCCAAACCGCTACTGGTCATGCAAGTGCAGCAATGGCAAAAACAGCAGGTTTATAATTTTTTAGACCTTAGTCTTTAAAAGAATAACCAATAAATTAAGCAAGTTACATTTCGATGTGACTTGCTTTTTTTTATATTGATAAACTGAATAAACATTGAAGTTCATCACGCTTTTCTGTACGATTCTCGCCATACATGCTTGAAAAACAACCAAGAAGATACCTAAAAATAATGTTTGAATTCCCAAAATTTTCTAATCATTCAGTGAAGAATGATGTTCTATCAGGGCTAACCGTTGCGTTAGCTCTAGTCCCTGAAGCAGTTGCTTTTGCTTTTGTTGCTGGTGTTGACCCAATGGTTGGCCTTTACGCTGCATTCATCGTTGGCTTAATTACCTCAATTATTGGTGGTCGCCCTGGGATGATTTCAGGTGCAACTGGTGCAATGGCTGTTGTAATGGTTAGCTTAGTCGCAATGCACGGCGTTCAATATCTTTTTGCCGCAATTTTACTCGCCGGTCTTCTGCAAATTACCGCAGGCTTATTTAAGTTAGGTAAATTTATTCGTATCGTTCCACATCCGGTAATGATCGGATTTGTAAACGGTCTTGCTATCGTTATTTTCCTTGCTCAATTAGGTCAGTTTAAAGCCCCTGATGCTCTAGGTAATTTAGATTGGCTTCAGGGCCCTGAAATGATGCTTATGCTAGGACTTGTTGCATTAACAATGGCTATCATTCATTTCTTACCTAAATTAACAACAGCAGTACCTTCTTCATTGGTTGCTATTATTGTTGTTACTGGTTTAGTTCAAGGTTTAGATTTAGATACTCGTACTGTTGTTGATTTCCTGCGTACGATGAGTGGTGATGAAGCGGCAACATTGGCGGGTTCTCTACCTACTTTTTCGGTGCCTAACGTTCCATTATCTTTAGAAACACTTTATATCATTTTCCCTTACGCACTTATTTTAGCGGCTATCGGTCTAATCGAATCATTACTAACACTAACAGTAATTGATGAAATGACAGGGACTCGTGGTCAATCTAACCGTGAGTGTGTTGGTCAAGGCGTTGCAAACGTTACTTGTTCAGTCTTTGGCGCGATGGGTGGCTGTGCGATGATTGGCCAATCAATGATCAACGTTAACTCAGGTGGTCGTGGTCGTTTATCTGGCATTACAGCCGCACTTGCCCTACTTGGTTTTATCTTATTTGCTTCAGGCTTAATTGAGATGATCCCATTAGCAGCATTAGTTGGTGTCATGTTCATGGTCGTGATTGGTACATTTGAATGGGCCACCTTTAAGTTAGCTCGACGAGTACCAAAACAAGATTTTTTTGTTATTGTATTAGTGACGGTTGTAACCGTACTTACTGACCTTGCTGTTGCAGTAGGTGTGGGTGTTGTTGCTTCTGCTCTTATGTTTGCATGGCAACACGCAAAACACATTTACTCAACGAATTCATTGAGTGAAGACGGATCTAAAGTATATGAAATTAATGGCCCAATATTCTTTGGTTCAGCAGCGAACTTTCTAGAGCTATTTGATTTAGAAAATGACCCACAAGATATTATTATTGATTTTGCTTCTTCGCGAGTTGTTGATCATTCAGCAATTGAAGCGATAGAAACCATTGCCGAGCGATACTCAAAAGCAGGTAAGAAAGTGCATTTACATCACTTAAGCCAAGATTGCCATGCTTTACTAAATAAAGCCGGTAGTCTTGTTGAAATCAATGTGAAAGAAGATCCTATTTATAAAGTAGTTAGCCAGTAATACACAAACCCTTGATGAAAAATCCCGATAGCATTGCGCTTATCGGGATTTTTTTATCTAATTATCTTGATATTTTTTCGCTATCTTTTGAAATTGCGTTTCTACATTTAAAAATGAATCTACAATCATGGGATCAAAATGACTCCCCTTTCCTTCTAAAATAATTTCTTTGGCTTTTTCATGGCTAAAGCCTGGCTTGTATACCCGTTTTGATATCAATGCGTCATAAACATCCGCTAAAGCCATTAATCGGCCAGATAATGGGATATCTTTACCTTTAAGTTGTTGAGGATAACCACTGCCATTCCATTTTTCATGATGAGTTAATGCTATTTCTTTCGCTAATTGTAAGAAAGAACTTTCGCCTTGCATTTGTGCCTCCGCAACAGAAAGTGCTTTTGCTCCGATGGCCGCATGGCCTTTCATTATCTCAAATTCTTCTTCTGTCAATTTCCCCGGTTTAAGTAAAATATCATCCGGGATACCGACTTTACCTACGTCATGCAATGGTGCCGATTTAAAAAGTAAATTAATGTAGTTGTCCGTTAATACGTCTGAATACTCAACCTTATTTCTTAAATCAAACGCAAGTACTCTAATGTACTCTTGCGTTCGTAAAATATGAGCCCCCGTTTCATTATCTCTTGATTCTGCTAATGCAGATAAACCAACAATAGCAGAATCTCTCGTCTGTTGAATTTCAGTTTGGCTTTCTTCTAAACTGAATAACATTTTATTCGTCAACACAGCTAAAACACCAAACTCATCATTACTATAAACGGGTAAACGCTCACTAATTACACCTTTTGCTACATTATTTAATGCATTCTCTTTCATATTTAAAATCAAAGATAATTTTTTTCCCCATAAAAAAACCACTAAAAATGTATACAATAAGAGAATGAAACTGACAAAAATAAATTCCTTAATTATTTTTATCTTTCCTTCTCCATTTAAATAATGATTTTTTGCACTTTCCAACCAAAATAGATCTTTAACTGCAACCATAATAAGTGTTGTCGTTAGCGCAACAACAAGTAACGTTACTAAGACGGTAAACTGTTGTGTTATAGACCTTCTATTTCCATGTAACTCGGTATTTAACACATAGTGTTGAGGCATATTTTTATAACGTTCAATTAACTCTACTTGAGTCGTTATTATGCCAGTAAATATACCTAGTATTCCCATACCAAAAACAACCTTGAGATTACTTTCAATTGGAAAATCATGAGCTTGCCCCATAAATAAAGAAATACCAAATCCAAATAATAAAAAAATTGAAAGATCGATTAATAACGGCGCTTGCTTACTTAAGCAGTAAAAGCGTGGAACAATAACTAATCGACTAATTAGCATAAAAATAAAGGCAGCACTCACTTCAATAAAAATGGTTCCTCTGGGTAACGATTCAATAAAAGGACAAACAAAAATACCGTAGCAAGAAAAAACGACAGCAGCAAAACTATACAAATAAGAAATATTTCTTTTATTTAATTGATAATACATTTCAATCACTCTAATTATAATTAACACAATCATCACACTAACAACAATAAAACTCAATACTGTATCCTAATGGTAAGATTCCACTTTTATTTATTCATTGCTATGATTCAGAATTTAACATGGAGAACATCATGACAAACACTTCAAAAGATGACCGCTATAAGCAACGCCAATCAAAAATAAAAGACAACGTTGATAAACGAGTAGAAGAGGCACAAACAGAAAAAGGATTATTAATTGTTGTTACTGGTAATGGTAAAGGAAAGTCCACATCAGGCTTTGGTACCATAGCGAGAGCCGTTGGTCATGGCCTAAATTGTGTTGTAGCTCAATTTATTAAAGGAACATGGGATTGTGGGGAACGAAACCTTTTAGAGTCCCACGGTGTTCCTTTTCATGTAATGAACACCGGATTTACTTGGAATACTCAAGATAAAAAATCCGATACAGAAGCAGCACAGCGAGTATGGCAGGAATGTAAGAAGAACCTAGCTGATGAGTCGATAGATCTTATTCTATTGGATGAGATGACTTACATGGTCACTTATGGCTATATTGAATTAGGTGAATTGAAAACAGCACTAGAAAATAGACCTAAAATGCAATCGGTCGTGATAACAGGTCGAGCCGCCCACCGTGAGCTTATTGAAATGGCTGATACCGTGTCTGAAGTTCGTAGTGTAAAACATGCTTTTGATTCAGGCGTAAAAGCATTAAAAGGAATTGATTGGTAATCACTATATTACAATTAAAAAGCCCATATTAATCTTCATCAATATGGGCTTTTATATAAAAGAGAGAACTAGTTAAATAATCCTTTTAGCAATTTATTTGCTGCATCTTTTACTTTTTCATCTTTAATTTTATCGCCGTATTTTGCTTCTAATTTCTCAATACCGCGATCAAGTTCTTTTTTGGCTTTCTGTTGCATTACATCACCAAATTCAAGCTTATATTTAGGGTTAGCCCAAGAACCTGTAATACGAATAGGAATAGTAACGTCTTTCAAATCATCGATACTCTTGCCACCCTGTCCTTTTAATGAACCTACAATCGACGTTTCAATAAGCATATTCGCCGTTTCATTCACGTACTGTGCAGAACCTTCCCCATGAATACGTAATAATGGAGATACCATACGAATATTATTTGTAGTGGCATTTCCGTTTTCTAATAAGAAACTTGCGGTTAATGCACTAAAATCTGTTTTTTCAGCTTCATCACTGCCTTTATTTTTCTCACCTTTAACTTTTGCATAAGTGGTTCGAATCATAAGGGGAACGTTAATTCCATTCACGGCACCATCGGCAAAATTAATAGCTATTTTACCTTTAACATTTTGCTTTAATGCCGTCGGTTTTAAACTTTTTCCAGATACATTTATCGTAATATTACCAGTACCTTCAACTAAACTCTCGCCCATAACATCTATCAATAAAGGCGCAACTTTAACTCCTTTAATTGTATTTTTCATGCTATATACGGGTATTGACTTACGAGCATCTAATTTAGCTGTCATATCAATGCTGCCATCATAAAGAGTTGAATGAAATTTAGATAAATTCAATACTCCACGATTCACAGAAAATTGCGATTGTACATTTTGCATTTTTGCATTATTTGCTTTAAAACGATCAATGGTAATCTTACCCGCAACATCCAATCCTTTTAATGCATTTAAGTCTGGTTCAATTTCTTTCACTGGTGTGGATTTTTTAACATTACTCGTATTCGTTTGTTTATTATCAACTACTGTATTCTTTGATGATGGCAACGTCGCTAATAAAGCATCAACATCTATGCTAGGGCTATGTAACTCAAACCTCACTTTAGGAATGCCCTTAAGCCCAACACTCGCCTTTCCATCAAATTGAGTATCTACCGCAGAAAGCGTTAAATCAGTGACTTGCAATAATGATTTAGTGACATCAAAAGAACTATTAAAACCAATAATGGCAGTGACGTCTTTATTTGGAAGTGCATCACCTATTACATTGTTTGTACTTATAAATTTACGTATTTTAATAATATCGAGTGCTTTTGGGACGTTCAATTCAAACGTTGATTTTGAATCTACAGTCATATCATTCGCTTTACCCGCCGCCACTAATTCGAGAGTTGACCATTCATCAAAATTAAATTTATCTATCGTTAATGTAATACCATCAAATTTATTCGTTTTATCCGCATAAGAAACAACTAATTCAGTTTCTTTTAATGATGCGGTATCTAACGTCTTAGCAATATTAAGGTCCGTTTCTCCCTTCAGAGCTATTTTCTGTTGACCAAGATCTGCCTTCAAATCAAACGTTAAGTGCGTCCATTCTCCAGGACTGAATTGTGATAGCTTGATATTCATATTAGACAATTGCGTTTTTGTGCCCGCTTTGTCATCTTGAATAAGCGCACTCGCATTAGTTAATGCAATCCCCTCTAAACTGACGGTCCAACCATTAATTTCAGGCGCTGTAGTTGCAGCTTCGGCGTTTAAATTATCACTAGTCGTAACGTCTTCATTCTTTATTTCAGTTTTATTTTCAGCAACTGAAATCTCTTTCTTAGGACCGATGCCATCAAGATTTGTTACACCACTTTTTAATGTATGTAGTGTAAAAGCAGCCCCATCTAACGTAATCAATCCAATATTAATCTCGTGATCAAACAATGGAAGCACATTGATGTCTATATTGGCATTATCAAATTTCACTAAATTAGCCGTAGCAAACCCAGTTGGATTGCTTAATGCCATATTACCGATTGAAAAACCAATAGAAGGGAAGAAACGCCAAGAGATATCACCATCCATAGTCAGTTGACGACCAGTTTGCTGCTCTACTTGTTCTTTAATTAATGGTTTGAATTGATTAGGGTTAACAACTAATACCAGCACTAATAATGCGATAACAATTGCAATAAACGGAATGCTAATTAATAAGACTATTTTCTTCACGGCCAAATCCATCCAGAGTGTATAAAAAAAGTGATGTGAATGTTAATTATGGCACTATTAGCACATAATAAACATAGAGTTATTTATAGTTATATACCTAAATATAGACAATTTACAGAGCATGAGACAAAAAAAAGGCCGACATAATGTCGACCAGTTCTAATAACTATTATTATTTACGCTTTCAATAATCTTGAAATATGCGCTTTTAGTACATCAATAGCGATACGGTTTTTACCGCCACGAGGGACAATAATATCGGCATGTTGCTTTGATGGATCAATAAATTGCATGAACATTGGGCGGACAGTCTTCTGGTATTGTTCAAATACCGATTCCATTGAACGACCACGTTCTTCAACATCACGCTTAGCACGACGTAATAAACAAATATCTAATGGCGTATCCATAAACACACTTGCATGCATCAAATTACGTAATCTAGGATCAGTTAGTAATAAAATACCTTCAAGAATAATAACCTTTTTAGGTGTCATTACTTCAACATCTGATGTTCGAGTGTGCTCTGTATAGCTGTATGTTGGGATGTTAACAGCTTCACCACGCATCAATTGTTCAAGATGTTCACTCAATAATCGATGATCTAATGCATTTGGGTGATCATAATTCGTTTTGACTCTTTCTTCCATGGTCAGGTGGCTTTGGTCCTTGTAGTAACTGTCTTCAGTTATTACGCCAATTTGGTGGTCGCCAACTTTTGCTCGTAGTTCATTATAAATAGTAGAAGCAATCAGACTTTTGCCTGAAGCGGATGCCCCTGCAATACCTACGATAATACAGTGATGATTACTGTTCTCTGACATAAAAGATACCTAAAAGTGTAGCGAGATACGATAAGATTTATTAAATAAAACCGCTCAATTATAAGGACTAAAAATAAGACTTTCCACTCATAATTTAACTTAAATGATATTCTACAATGACTTGAACATTATTTGGTCAGCTACGACTTCGCCTTGCCAATAAAGTCTACTCGAAATTTGCTCAGCTAAGGCTATGTACATTTGGCTGTGATCACTACTTGAATTAGCCGCAACACTTGGCGTTCCTGAATCTGTTTCACTACGAATATCAATATGTAAAGGCAATTTACCTAATAATGGGAGTGAATAACTCCTCGCCATCGCTTCAGCACCACCAGTACCAAATATAGCCTCTTTATGACCACAATTAGAACAAACATGAACGCTCATGTTTTCAACAACACCAATAACGGGAACATCTACTTTTGTAAACATATTCACGCCTTTTATTGCATCAGTTAGAGCAAGATCTTGCGGTGTTGTCACTATAATGGCTCCAGTAGTCGGAACCTGCTGTGATAATGTCAATTGAATATCACCAGTACCTGGTGGCATATCTATAATTAAATAATCAAGATCTGGCCATAATGTTTCATTTAATAATTGAGACAATGCTTTTGATGCCATTGGCCCTCGCCATACTGCGGCTTCTGATTTATCGACAAGATAACCAATGGAGTTACTGTACAGGCCATGCGCTTCTACTGGCATCATACGATTATTATCAACAATATTCGGTTTCTTATCTTCAACACCCAACATTAATGGGACTGATGGTCCATAAATATCCGCATCTAAAATACCAACTCGTGCACCAAGGTGTTGCAGTGCAAGAGCAACATTTACTGCTGTTGTAGACTTACCAACGCCACCCTTACCAGAACTGACTGCAATGATATTCTTAATGCCTTTAACGGCTGGTTTATCTGTTTTTAGTGTTGCCGGTTTTGCAATTACCGTTAGAGTTAACGACAGTATATTTAATCGATTTTTTTGCTCCTCAACCCAAGAAGACAAATCCGTCGAAATTGAAGAAGAAACAAAAGGAAGTGTTACGGTGATCATACCCGTAGCAGCAATAGAGACCATATTAGGGATCTCAGCCCAACCTTCACAAAGTTGTGGATGCGTAAATTCATTTAACCAATTCTTAATCTCAGCCATCGTTGTAAATGCCATCTTGCTACTCCTTAAGTTATTTTCCTCATCCTATCATTAATTGAACCCTTGATCCTCTATGCATTCTAGCTCGCTTCAGGTACTATTTATCTCTTAAAATTTTCACCCATCACATTAAGCGAAAGAGAAGATATGGCTACCGATCCGAGAAAAATTCTGGTTACATGTGCCCTACCGTATGCAAACGGTTCAATCCACTTAGGCCACATGCTTGAGCATATCCAAGCGGATATCTGGGTTCGTTACCAACGTTTACGTGGCAACGACATTAACTTTATTTGTGCAGATGACGCTCACGGCACTCCAATCATGCTTAAAGCTCAACAGATGGGTATCACTCCAGAAGAAATGATTGCAGCAGTTAGCGAAGAACATCAAAAAGATTTCGCAGGCTTCGACATTAGCTTTGATAACTATCACAGCACACACAGTGATGAAAACCGTGAATTAGCGTCTAGTATCTACCTAGAATTGAAAAAAAATGGCTTTATTACTAGCCGTACAATTTCTCAGTTATTTGATCCAGAAAAAGAAATGTTCTTACCTGACCGTTTCGTAAAAGGTACGTGTCCAAAATGTAAATCTGAAGAACAATACGGGGATAACTGTGATAACTGTGGCGAAACCTACAGCCCAACGGATCTTATCAACCCTAAATCAGCCGTTTCTGGTGCGACTCCAGTAATGAAAGATTCTGAACATTTCTTCTTTGACTTACCTCAGTTTGAAAGCATGTTAAAAGAGTGGACTCGTTCTGGCTCTCTTCAGACTGAAACAGCAAACAAAATGCAAGAATGGTTTGAATCTGGTTTGCAACAATGGGACATCTCACGTGATGCACCTTATTTTGGCTTTGAAATCCCAGGCGAAACCAATAAATTCTTCTATGTTTGGTTAGATGCACCGATTGGTTACATGGGTTCATTTAAAAATCTATGTGATAAACGTGATGATTTAGACTTTGATGAGTATTGGAAACTAAACAGCACAACAGAGCTTTACCACTTTATCGGTAAAGATATTGTTTATTTCCATAGCCTATTTTGGCCTGCAATGCTTGATGGTGCTGGCTTCCGTAAACCAAACAATGTATTTGTTCATGGTTACGTAACGGTAAATGGCGCAAAAATGTCTAAGTCGAAAGGCACATTCATTAAAGCTGGCACTTACTTAAATCACCTAGACCCAGAATGCCTACGTTACTACTACGCCGCTAAACTAAATAGCCGTATTGATGATCTTGATTTAAACCTTGAAGATTTCACTCAACGTGTAAACTCAGATGTCGTAAACAAGATTGTTAACTTAGCATCTCGTAATGCTGGTTTCATTACTAAACGTTTTGATGGCAAACTGTCTGATAATTTTGTGGCTCCTGAGCTCTACAACGAATTCGTTGCTGCTTCAGATCGTATTGCTGAGCTATATGAAACTCGTGAATTTAGTCGTGCTATTCGTGAAATTACCGCGCTTGCTGATAAAGCAAACCAATACATTGACGAAAAAGCACCTTGGGTTCTTGCGAAAGAAGAAGGCAAAGAACAAGAGCTACAAGAAGTTGCTTCTGTGGGTATTAACTTGTTCCGTGTGCTAATGGCTTACCTAAAACCAGTAATGCCTGAACTTGCAGCACGAACTGAAGCCTTCTTAAACGAAACGTTAACGTGGGAATGTATTGCACAACCTCTAACTTCTCATGAAATCACGAAGTTTAAAGCACTGTTCAACCGTATTGATCCTAAGAAAGTAGAAGCAATGGTTGAAGAGTCAAAAGAAGATGCCGCAGTTGAAATGGCAGCAAAAGAGAAAGCAGAGGCGGAAAAAGAAAAAGCAAGCCAAACGGAACTAGATAAAGAACCAATCGCGGATGAGATTGAATTCGATGCATTCGAAGCGGTTGATATGCGTATTGCTCGTATTATCTCTTGCGAAGAAGTTCCAAAGGCAAACAAACTACTTAAATTTCAGTTAGACATCGGCGGTGAAACTCGTCAAGTATTTTCAGGGATTAAATCAGCATACAAACCTGAAGAGCTAGAAGGAAAACTAACCGTTATGGTTGCTAACCTAAAACCTCGTAAAATGAAGTTTGGTATGTCTGAAGGCATGATTCTGGCTGCTGGCCCTGGTGGTAAAGATCTTTGGATCCTTGAACCACACGAAGGTGCTCAACCTGGTATGCGTGTAATGTAATTCCTACACTCTTTCTTTAAAGAACGTTAAAACAAAAATAGAGACCATAAGGTCTCTATTTTTTTATCTGCATTTTTTATAAAAACAGTTTATAAGACAGAAGCCAACGACAAATTAATGTCATTTAATACTTGTGATGGGTTTTCAGCTTGAGTAATTGGGCGCCCAATTACCAAGTAATCAGATCCTGAAATAATCGCATCAACTGGAGTCATGATACGTTTTTGATCATCAACGTCTGACCCCACAGGACGGATACCAGGTGTTACTAACTTAAAGTCTTTACCTAGGTCAGCTTTTAGCATTGATGCTTCTTGAGCAGAGCAAACTACCCCGTCCAAACCACTGTTTTTTGTTAATGCAGCAAGACGTTTAACTTGCTCTTGTGGTGCGATATCTAAACCAATACCCGCTAAATCTTGCTGTTCCATGCTCGTTAAAACAGTCACACCAATTAATAATGGGCGATCTTTGCCATACGGTTCTAAAATCTCACGCGAAGCTGTCATCATACGTTCACCACCACTCGCATGAACATTTACCATCCAAACCCCCACTTCAGCAGCAGCACGAACTGCTTTTGAACACGTATTAGGAATATCATGAAATTTTAAATCTAGAAAAACAGAAAAACCACGCTTATGAAGTTCTTTTACAAACTCAGGGCCAAAAAGAGTAAACATCTCTTTACCCACTTTTAATCGGCACGAGCTAGGATCAATTTTATCCACGAACGCCAATGCGTCAGCTTGACGGTCATAATCCAATGCCACAATTACCTTTTGGTCTTTCATTTTCTATCCTTATTTTTATTTTATTCAAAAAAAGAGGCACTCATGCGCCTCTTAATTATTCACCGTCTAAGCCTCTAATTGGCTTAATAACCCCCCACCCTTTACAGGAAGGACATTGCCAAAATAAACGATGTGCAGAAAATCCACATTTACTGCATCGATAATTTGGCTTCATTTTTAATTGTTCACCAACTAGGTTTTGCAAACTTGATAAGCTCGCTTTTGCTCGACCATTTTCAGCTTCATCTACGTGATAACCCATTAAACGATAAAAGCCTTTCATTGTTGGGTTTTTTAATAACTGTTTCGTCATGTAGCCTTGAGCTACAGCGGTACCTTCATGCTTTGCGATGAGATTCGACAACATTAATTCAGCACTTGCGCCTGAACCTTTCGAAATAGCCTCTTTTAAGAAGTGCAGTAATACACCTTCTCTATCTAACGTTTCATAACATTCAGCAAGTAAAGGTAATGCCTCACTGACAAAATCAATATCTTGATCTAATACTGCTTCTAATTGGCTAACGGCAGCTTTATGATTGTTTTCTTTCATTAAAAGCTTAGCCATCATTATTGATGCTCTAACGCATAAATTATCCGTCGACAGTGCTTTCTTTAAATGTTGCTTCGCTGCATTAATATTCTCTTCAGCTAAGTCTAATGTTGCTAATTCACAATAATAATGGGCAATGTCTGGCTTGATTTTTTTCTTTCCCATCCTAACCAAACTATTCGCAAATTTAATGGCTTGTTCCCATTCACGGGTTTGCTGGTGGATAGAAACAAGTTGCAATAATGCGGCTTCTTTATGCTCTGGTTCGTCGATCAATTGCTCAAATATTTTTTCAGCACGATCAAGAATACCTGCAACCATGTAATCTTTGGCTAATTGTTGAAGAGCAATATTTCGTTGTTCAAGAGTAAGATTAGGGCGAGCGATGAGGTTTTGATGGATTTTAATAGCGCGATCAACCTCACCTCGGCTTCTAAAAAGATTGCCTAGAGCAAGATGGGTATCAATGGTATCACTGTCAACTTGAAGTAATTCAATAAAGTGATCGACGGCTTTATCTGATTGATCAGACAACAATAAATTCAAACCCGTCACGTATTGACGAGACAGGTGATTCGTTTCTCTTTGGCGTTGTTGTCCAGCATTCCGGTTACCCATATACCAACCGTAGCCGGCAGCAATAGGTAATAGTAGGAATAGCAGCTCTAGCATTCAGTAACTATCCTTTTTTTGACTCAAGACGCAACTTACTCAACTCTGCGTTTTGTTTTTCGAGACGTTTACGTAATCGGCGTTGAGTAACGCTTGCCTTTAAATACATACTGCCACAAATAAGCCAACCTAAACCAAAGCCAGTAGCAAAAAACATCCCAAGTAAAGTCGATAACTGAAAATTATCTTGGGCTAATAAATAATTAAAATGTACAACAACTTGGTTTTGAGCACCGAGTGCAAGAGATATTAAAAAAAGAGCAATTAATGCGATAGTAACTATAATTTTCACTGGTATTCCCTCCAGTTGATTTCATACAACTAGTATCTATAAATAAGCGAGTAATTATTAGGTTTACTTATTTATAGACACCTAACGACATCTTTTATTACTATTCTAAGATACACCTAAATGCATTGAAAATGAACATAAAAAAACGGCATACTTAAAAGTATGCCGTTTTTATATACCAATTTGCATCAGCTGAAATTCACACGTTCACGCAGTTCTTTACCTGGTTTAAAATGAGGAACAAACTTACCGTCTAATTCAACTTTATCGCCAGTTTTTGGATTACGACCTAAACGAGGCTCTCGATAGTGTAGAGAAAAACTACCAAAACCACGAATCTCTATACGATCACCGCCCTCTAGCGTTGTTGCCATCTGTTCAAGGATTTCCTTGACTGTATCTTCAACCTGCTTAGCAGAAAGTTGAGGCTTTTTACTACACAGTTGTTCAATCAGTTCAGATTTTGTCATAAATGACCTCCTACGTTATCGAAAGAAAAGGGAGCATTACGCTCCCTTTAAATTTACTTATTCGCCTTTAGCTGCTTTGAAAGCGTCAGCCATTGCGCTACCGAAACCACCATCTTCTGGTTTAGTATTCAGTGTTGCCATTGCTTCTTGCTCATCAGCTTCATCTTTAGCTTTGATAGATAGGTTAACTACGCGGTTCTTACGGTCTACACCAGTGAACTTCGCTTCAACGCTATCGCCAACGCTTAGGATTAGAGATGCATCTTCAATACGGTCACGAGAAAGCTCAGAAGTACGGATGTAACCTTCTACGCTATCTGCAAGAGTAATTGTAGCGCCTTTAGCGTCAACAGCTGAAACAGTACCGTTTACTAGAGTACCTTTCTTGTTGTCTGCTAGGTAGTTGTTAAATGGGTCTTCTTCCATTTGTTTAACACCTAGAGAAATACGCTCACGCTCAGCATCAACAGCTAGAACAACAGCAGAGATTTCGTCGCCTTTCTTGTACTCACGTACCGCGTCTTCACCTGTAGCATTCCAAGAAATGTCAGATAGGTGAACTAGACCGTCGATGCCGCCGTCAAGACCGATGAAGATACCAAAGTCAGTGATAGATTTGATCTTACCAGTAACGTGGTCGCCTTTAGCTTGCGCTTCAGCGAATGTCTGCCATGGGTTAGCTTTACATTGCTTAAGACCTAGAGAGATACGACGACGTTCTTCGTCAATCTCAAGAACCATAACCTCAACTTCGTCGCCTACATTGACAACTTTAGAAGGGTGGATGTTCTTGTTAGTCCAATCCATTTCAGAAACGTGTACTAGACCTTCAACGCCTTCTTCGATTTCAACGAAGCAGCCGTAATCAGTTAGGTTAGTAACACGACCAGAAAGTTTGTGACCTTCTGGGTAACGCTTAGCGATAGCTACCCATGGATCTTCGCCAAGTTGCTTAAGACCTAGAGAAACACGAGTGCGCTCACGATCGAACTTAAGAACTTTAACATTGATCTCGTCACCAACATTTACGATCTCAGATGGGTGCTTAACACGCTTCCAAGCCATATCTGTGATGTGTAGTAGACCGTCAACGCCACCTAGATCAACGAATGCACCGTAGTCAGTAAGGTTCTTAACGATACCTTTAACTTCCATGCCTTCTTGTAGAGAAGCAAGTAACTCGTCACGTTCAACACTGTTTTCAGATTCGATAACAGCACGACGTGAAACAACAACGTTGTTACGCTTTTGGTCAAGTTTGATTACTTTGAACTCTAGCTCTTTGCCTTCAAGGTGCAGAGTGTCACGTACTGGACGTACATCAACAAGAGAACCAGGTAGGAATGCACGGATACCGTTAAGTTCAACTGTGAAGCCGCCTTTAACTTTACCGTTAATAACACCCATAACTGTTTCAGCATCTTCGTATGCTTTTTCAAGTTGAATCCAAGCTTCGTGACGCTTCGCTTTCTCACGAGAAAGTTGAGTTTCACCGAAACCATCTTCAACAGCGTCAAGAGCAACGTCTACTTCAGAACCAACTTCAACTTCAAGTTCGCCAGCAGCGTTCTTGAATTGTTCAGCTGGGATTGCTGCTTCAGATTTAAGGCCTGCGTCAACAAGAACGAAACCGTTCTCGATAGCAACAACAACACCTTTAACGATGCTGCCTTGTTGGAATTCAGTTTCAGATAAAAACTCTTCAAAGAGTTGAGCAAAAGATTCAGTCATTAATTTGATCTTCAATTATTAAACGTCCATGGGTATCCTACCGCATGGGGTTGATAGTAAGGTTAGTTATCATCCTTGCAACTAACTAAGTTTCAATTATAGCTTAGATTCAATAAAAGTAAGAGCCTGAGCAACTACTTCATCAATATTCATTGACGTTGAATCTAGTACCAAAGCGTCTTCCGCAGGACGTAATGGAGCAACAGCTCGATTGCGGTCACGATCATCACGCTCTTGGATTTCGCTTAAAAGACGGTCAAATCTAACATTTAACCCCTTCTGTTGCAACTGCTTCATACGGCGATTCGCACGTTCTTCGGCACTTGCATCTAAAAATATCTTAACTTCTGCACCTATAAATACAACAGTGCCCATATCTCGACCATCAGCAACAAGTCCAGGGGCACTAGCAAAGGCTCTTTGACGACGTAATAACGCTTCACGTACTTGAGGTAAAGCCGCTACTTTTGATGCCGCCATACCGGTTTCTTCTTTACGAAGTTCCGAAGAGACGTCTTCGCCTTCTAAGATGACTTTAACCAAGTCACCTTCAGCTTTAAATTGAACGTCTAGATTAGCCGCAAGAGGAACAAGTCCTTCTTCTGAATCTAAATCAACACCATGGTGAATTGCAGCCAGTGCTAATACGCGATAAATCGCACCAGAATCTAATAAATTATAACCTAGCTTTTCGGCAAGTAACATGCACAGAGTGCCTTTACCTGCTCCACTTGGACCATCAACAGTGACGACTGGTGAATGAATAGTCATGGAGTTCTCCATTAATTATTATGATTGGTTTCTACCGCCGCATTATACCCAAGTCAGATTATTTATATACTCTAGTTTCTTAAAAACTAAAAAAGCCCTGCATTTTTTACACAGGGCTTACATCCACTTAAAACCAATGACTTAAATACAATAAATTACACGCTAAGTTCTTTCAATTTATCAAAATAATCGGGGAAGGTTTTAGAAGTGCAGCCGGGATCATTAATCGTCACTGGCGTATCACTTAATGCAACTAAAGAAAAGCACATTGCCATACGGTGATCGTCATAAGTATCAATAGTGGCATGTCGTAACATCGCTGGTGGAGTGATCGTAATATAATCCTCACCTTCTTCAACTTCAGCACCTACTTTACGGAGTTCAGTTGCCATTGCGGCTAATCTATCCGTTTCTTTTACACGCCAATTATACACATTGCGAATTGATGTAGTGCCTTTTGCGAACAACGCTGTCGTTGCGATTGTCATTGCAGCATCTGGAATATGGTTAAAATCCATATCAATGGCGTTTAATTCACCTTTATGAGCAATAACATAGTCATCACCCCATTCAATCTCTGCACCCATTGCTGCTAGTGCATCAGCAAACTGAACATCGCCTTGGATGCTTTTTTTACCAATACCCGTAACTTTAACACTTCCGCCTTTGATCGCGGCAGCCGCTAAGAAATAAGATGCAGATGATGCATCTCCTTCTACAAGAAATTCTCCTGGGGCGATGTAAGATTGATTCGCTGGAACAACAAACGTTTTATACTCTTTGTTTTCAATTACAACACCAAAAGTAGCCATAATGTCCAACGTAATATCGATATACGGTTTGGACACTAAATCGCCAACAATATTAATGGTTGTTTCTTGTGATGATAGTGGTGCTGCCATTAAAAAAGCCGTTAAAAATTGACTTGATATTGAACCATCTATATCAACATTCCCGCCTTTTAAACCCGTTCCTTTAATTTTTAACGGTGGATAATTTTCATTTTCTAAATATTCGACATCAGCACCAGCCGCTTTCAATGCAGTAACAAGGTGCCCAATTGGTCGCTCTTTCATACGAGGTTCACCAGTAAGGATAAACTCGCCTTCACCTAAACATAACGCAGCCGCTAATGGACGCATTGCGGTTCCCGCATTACCCAGAAATAATTCTAAAGCTTCTGTTGTAGATTTAAAGGCTTGACCCAGACCATTCACTTCGCAAACCGTCTTATCTTCTGAAAGTTTATAATCAACACCCAATGCTTTTAATGCATTAAGCATATGTCGAATATCATCGCTGTCTAATAAATTAGTTAATGTTGTTTTTCCTGACGCTAGTGCAGCAAGTAATAGTGCTCGGTTAGAAACACTTTTTGAACCAGGTAAATTAATTTGGCCATCAATTTTTGAAATTGGTTGAAGAGTTAAGCTTTCCATGTTTATGTAAAAATTCCTATACAAATAAAAATAATGCTATGCCTGTTATTTGATTCAGATATTGCATAGCTGCTTCAGCTTTAATTGTTATTTTTTGTTATTCTTCATACTTGCAGAGTAACGAAAACCAACGCGTTGCGCTAGAGGCAATGTCGTCTCTCTAAATTAAAAATAATGAATACGTATTTCTTTTTGCCTATGACTATCTATTTACCCGAACTTGAACAAGAACATGACGCTTCATTTCCTGACATAGAAAGCGCATTACATGATCCTGATGGCTTACTTGCTATGGGCGGTGATTTAACCCCCAAACGCCTATTACTCGCTTACTCCCATGGGATTTTCCCTTGGTATAGCAATGACGATCCTATTCTATGGTGGAGCCCAAGTATAAGAGGTGTATTTATTCCAGAGAATTACACTCCATCAAAAAGCCTTAAGAAATTCTTTAAAAAGTCAGGTTACTCCATCACCATAAATCATGCGACGTCTGATGTTATTTCATTATGCGCATCAACTCGGCCAGCAGAAGAAACATGGATAATGCCAGAAATGATCGAGGCTTATCAAAACCTAGCTAAGTTGGGGCATTGCCATTCTGTCGAGGTTTGGTTTAATAATGAATTAGTCGGAGGGCTTTATGGTCTCCAAATTGGGCAAGTATTTTGTGGTGAATCGATGTTCTCAATAAAAACCAATGCATCAAAAATTGCCTTATGGAAATTTTGTGAGCACTTTGTTGCTTTTGGAGGCAAACTCATTGACTGCCAAATGATGAATCCTCACTTAGAAAGTTTAGGGGCGATTCCAATGGAACGACCTATATTTAATGAAAGGTTACAGGTATTTTCAGCTATCTCAGTGTTCGAAAACTGTTTTCAACCTCAATCACTTAGCAATGGATAAATTATGACTCAATATTCACTGCAAGTAGGACTAACCCCTGAAGGTACATGCAGCTATTTACCTGATCAAAAAGATCGATTAGGCGTAATTATGGAACCTGAACTACATTCATTGTCAGGTTATCAAGAATTAATACGCTTGGGATTTCGTCGTAGTGGTTCCACGATTTATAAACCGATGTGTGATTCTTGCAATGCGTGCCAACCACTTCGTATTGATGCCGAAAATTTCTCACCCAGTAAAAGCCAAAAACGTATTTTAAATAAATCGTCTCATTTTGAATGGGAAATTAAATCTCAAATGGATGAAAATTGGTTTTCTTTATATGAACGCTACATTAATGCTCGTCATCAATCAGGGAGCATGTTTCCTGCAAATAAAGAACAATTTTTTGAATTCGCTCAAGCAGAATGGTTACCTAGACACTTCCTTCATATTTATGAAAATGAAGTCTTAGTTTCTATTGCCGTTACTGATCTTTTATCGGATTCACTCAGTGCGATGTACACTTTCTTTGACCCTGACAATGCTTTGTCTTTAGGCACGGTATCGGTATTGATTCAATTGCAATTATGCACGAAATTAAATAAGAAATGGGTCTACCCTGGTTACCAAATAGACGACTGTCCTGCCATGAAATATAAAGATCGATATAAACCGAACCAAAAGCTAGTAAATATGGTCTGGCAGGGGTAAGATGCCCAACAAACTTTACATACATCATTTTTAAGGGCATTATTGGCCGCTTAAAAATCAGCCAAAGCTATCTATATAAAGAGGATTCAATGGCAAAAGAAGACGCAATTGAACTGCAAGGCACAGTTCTAGATACACTACCAAACACTATGTTTCGCGTAGAATTAGAAAACGGTCACGTTGTTACTGCTCATATCTCAGGTAAAATGCGTAAAAACTACATCCGTATTCTTACTGGTGACAAAGTAACAGTTGAAATGACTCCTTACGATTTATCTAAAGGCCGTATCGTCTTCCGTGCTCGTTAATTGTCATCTTACTACCCAAAGTAAACATATTTACACTGGGTAGTATTAAACAATATAAAAAAACCCAGTCAACAGACTGGGTTTTTTATATTTATAACATTATAAAATGATATTTAATGGACAACTTCAGCTTCACTCGTAAACTCAAAGTCCAATTCACCTTTCGTTAATTTAACTCGAACGGTGCCACCATTAACTAACTCACCAAATAATAGCTCATTTGCCATTGGTTTTTTCAAGTTTTCTTGAATAACACGAGCCATTGGACGTGCGCCCATCGCTTTATCGTATCCTTTATTAGCTAACCACTCTTTGACATCTTGCGATACTTCCATTGATACACCACGAGCATCTAATTGTGCTTGTAATTCAACAATGAACTTATCAACAACTTGCCCGATCACGTCTTTGCCTAAGTGCTCAAACCAAATAATATTATCCAGACGGTTTCTAAATTCTGGCGTAAATACTTTTTTAATCGCAGCCATCGCATCGGTACTGTGATCTTGTTGGATTAAACCAATAGATTTTTTGACCGTTTCATGGACACCAGCATTGGTTGTCATTACAAAAATAACATTGCGGAAATCAGCTTTACGGCCATTGTTATCCGTTAATGTCCCATTATCCATAACTTGCAGTAGCAAATTAAATACGTCAGGGTGTGCTTTTTCAAGCTCATCAAGTAATACGACAGAATGAGGATGCTTAATAACCGCGTCGGTTAATAGACCTCCCTGCTCATAACCAACGTAACCAGGAGGAGCACCGATCAAGCGACTAACAGTATGACGCTCACCGTACTCAGACATATCAAAACGTAATAATTCTATGCCCAATGCTTTTGCTAATTGTACCGTTACTTCAGTTTTACCAACCCCTGTCGGACCCGCAAACAAGAAAGAACCAACAGGTTTATTATCTGCACCCAGTCCAGCACGGCTCAATTTAATGGCTTCACATAAAACATCGATACCTTGATCTTGCCCAAACACTAACATTTTAAGTTTAGCATCCAGTTTTTTCAGTACATCTTTATCGCTTGATGATACTGATTTTTCTGGAATACGAGCCATTTTAGCAACCATCGATTCTATATCAGCAACATTGATGGTTTTTTTGCGACGGCTAATTGGAGTCAAACGACAACGGGCACCAGCTTCATCAATCACATCAATCGCTTTATCTGGCAAGTGACGCTCATTAATGTATTTCGCTGACAGTTCTACCGCAGCACGGAGTGCTTTATTGGTATAACGAACCTCGTGGTGTTCTTCATATTTACTTTTCAGACCCATTAATATTTTAGTTGTATCATCTATTGATGGTTCTAAAATATCAATTTTTTGGAATCGACGAGCAAGCGCTCGTTCTTTTTCAAAAATAGTACTGTGTTCTTGATAAGTTGTAGAACCAATACAACGTAACTTACCGCTGCTTAGTAATGGCTTAATTAAATTAGCCGCATCAACTTGCCCACCAGAAGCGGCACCAGCGCCAATAATGGTATGGATTTCATCAATGAATAAAATCGCATGTTCTTCTTTTTCAAGCTGTTTTAAAATGGCTTTAAATCGTTTTTCAAAATCACCACGATATTTAGTACCCGCTAATAGAGAACCAATATCAAGAGAATAAATAATACAATCTTTAATCACATCGGGAACTTGTTCTTCAACAATTCTCCATGCTAACCCTTCCGCTATAGCCGTTTTTCCGACTCCAGCTTCACCCACTAGTAATGGGTTATTTTTACGTCGACGACAAAGAACTTGAATTGTTCGTTCAACTTCTTGCTCACGACCAATCAACGGATCAATACCGCCATTTTTAGCGACTTGATTTAAGTTAGTTGCGAAGCTTTCTAATTGATCATCAGAATTGCCTTCAACAGCGGCTTCTACATTTGATTGTTCTGAATTCTCATCTCGATTTTCTGGTGCACCATGAGAAATAAAGTTAACAATATCGAGTCGACTAATATCATTCTTTTTAAGAAGATAAGCAGCATGAGATTCTTGCTCGCTAAAAATAGCGACTAAAACATTCGCGCCAGTGACTTCATTACGACCTGATGATTGAACATGAAAAACAGCTCGTTGAAGAACACGTTGAAAGCTTAACGTTGGCTGCGTTTCACGACTATCATCCTCAGCTGGAATAAGAGGAGTTGTTTGTGTTATGAATTCATCAATTTCTGTCGAAAGAGCATCCAGGTCTGTATGGCAAGCAATAAGAGCTTCGTGTGCAGATGGGTTCTCTAATAGAGCAAATAACAAATGCTCCACTGTCATAAATTCATGACGCTTTTCTCTTGCACGAGCAAACGCACTGTTTAAACTCGCTTCTAATTCTTTATTTAGCATAGGAACCTCCCAAAACACCAAAATATGGTGTAACGAACAAACTTACGCTTGTTCCATTGTACACAGTAGTGGGTGCTCATTATCACGCGAATAAGTATTAACTTGCGCAACTTTAGTTTCAGCAACTTCAGCAGTAAAAACCCCACATACTGCTTTCCCTTCATAATGCACTGTTAGCATTAATTGTGTCGCTTTTTCCAAATCCATGGAAAAAAATTTATCTAAAACTTCGACAACAAACTCCATTGGAGTGTAATCATCATTATTTAAAACCACCTTATACATTGGTGGTGGTTTTAAACCTGTTTTCTCCAGTTCCAGAACATCTGAATCAGGAGAAATCCATTCATAGAATTTACTCATGTCGGCAACTAATTCGTTAAAAAACATTTTTGATACTGCAAGGTATCTCCTACTATTCAGCCTAATCTAGACGAGGAGTTACATCAAACAAAAGATGTGAATTTAACGTCTTTATCACCTATTTAGTGACCGTTTGCATAGAAAATCATCGATAACACAAATAAAGAATAGAGCCTTTTTTTCTTTATAACCACTTAATTTATCAAATTGATATTATTGATATAAATGTTAATCTTAAATGTGATATTAAACATAAATGTTACAAAGGTAACCAATTTGTACTTGACTCCCTCTTTATATTTAATAGAGTGTACCTAGTAGTGGTTATCAATTAGGCAAAAACTTAATTGATAGACATTATGCTAGGTAACTAAAAATGCAGAGGGATGTATAGCATGGCAATAGGCACAGTAAAATGGTTCAATAACGCCAAAGGGTTTGGCTTCATTTGTCCAGAAGGTGAGGATGGTGATATTTTTGCTCATTACTCAACAATCGAGATGGATGGCTACCGTACATTAAAAGCAGGACAAGCTGTCACCTACGAAATTCATGAAGGCCCTAAAGGCTATCATGCAAGCGAAATTAAACCGCTTGAAGGTGAAGCTGTAAAATAGCATAAAATAATACTTACTGTTAAAGTGAGATCAACGGTGAGTATTACTACTCACCTTTTTTGAACCTATCACATAAGAAATACTCTAAACTCCAATCAATTTATTCAGGGAACTATTTTGAAATATTTTATTTCGTTTATTCTACTTCTCACCCTTTCTGGTTGTGTGTCTGAAACTTATCAAGAAAAAAGCACCATAAATTTAGTCACTACTGGCGATATTAATAATATCCTTCAAAACAAAACCACATTCGCTTGGCACCCTACAATTAGTGCTAATTTTTTAAATAAAGAATTAAATAACAGAGACATAGAACAACGATTCTCACAAGCATTGAAAGCGTCCCTAGAACAAAAGGGATACTTATTTACAGATGATGTTAGTAACGCTGATTTTTATATTGGTTATGGCTTAGGAATAGAAGAAAACATTAAAGATATGGCCATTCTAGAGAAAACAGGCTTATTAACGGGAATACAACCAATAGGTATTGATGATAATGATGACTCACAAAAAGCGAGTATCTTTATTGCCCTCTTTTTACCAAATCAGCCTTATCAACAATGGTCAGTGTTAGCTCAAGGCTATACAAATACTGACAATACGTACTCTTTAGATGAAGTCACTGAACTGATGCTCCATGATCTGAAAGAGAAGCAATAAATATCAGATGAAAAATAAGCAGCTAACCTAGCTGCTTATTTCCGTTATGACGAACAACTTATTTCCATTTTCTTACCCCAACTCGGAGGTAAATTCGCATAATGTTCAAATTCAATATGTTCATCAAAAGGCGACCGAAGCAATAAACTCAAAGCTTCTAGTTCGCTATAGTCCCCTTCTTGTGCTTTATCTATCGCTTGCTGTGCTAGGTAGTTTCGAAGAATATATTTAGGGTTAACTTCTCGCATTTTTTTACATCGAGAGGCCACTGTCTCATGCTCTTTCTCACAACGAGTTATGTATAAACTAACCCATAATTTCGCCGCATCTCGATCGATAAATAAATCAATAATCGCTTGCTCATTATGAGTATCAACATTTGATAACTCTCGTAAAAAACGCGTGTAATCCACCGAATTTTGAGACAATAATTCAAACATGGATTCAAATAATCGACTATCTCCGTCTTGCTTTGTTATTAGCCCTAATTTTTGTCTCATCAATTGACTAAAATAGCCATGTAATTGCACTTCGTATTGTTCTAGTGCTTGATCTAAATCGGCCTTATCAATCAGTGGAGATAAAGCATGAGCAAGGGCAGATAGATTCCATAAGCCAATTCTTGGTTGTTGATTAAATGCATAACGTCCTTGATAGTCAGAATGGTTACAAATGTATCCTGGTTCATAATCATCAAGAAAGCCAAAAGGGCCATAATCAAATGTTTGCCCAATGATAGACATATTGTCCGTATTCATTACACCATGAGCAAAACCCACCGCTTGCCAATGTGCAATCATCTTAGCCGTACGATCAACGATCTCATTAAACATAGCGGCATAAGGATTCTCATTATCTAAGCAATCAGGAAAATGCCATTCAATGACTTTGTCCGCTAATAATTTATGTTCCGCCAATAAATTCGAATAAAAGAGATGCTCAAAATGACCAAAGCGAACATGAGTTTCTGCCACACGAAGTAACAATGCTCCAGTTTCATACCCTTCTCGATAAACAGGCGTATCGCTACCCATCATCCCTAACGCTCTTGTGGTAGGAATACCTAATCCGAACATCGCTTCGCTGCACAAATACTCTCGAATCGTCGATCGTAATACCGCCCTCCCATCCCCTGAACGAGAATAAGGTGTTCGGCCTGCCCCTTTTAAATGAATATCAAAACTGGCACCGGCTTTATCTTTGATCTCAGCCAGTAATAACCCCCGACCATCACCTAAATCAGGATTGTAACTGCCAAATTGATGCCCAGCGTATTTCATTGCCAAAGGAGAAAATTGAGGCGGAACAACCTCTCCAGAAAAACCAGATAATAACTCAGCATCTGCCGCAGGATCTAAAGGCAAATTAAACCGTTTAGCGAGTTTTTCATTCCACATTATCCAATGGACATTGTTTAACGGTTGTGGCGGTACATGAGTAAAGAGAAGTGGAGGAAGCTCAGAATAACGAGTACTAAGTGAAAGGAAATTCCAAATCGACATCATTTAATCCATTAAAAGTAAATTAAGTTAACGCTAGCATATTAAAAATGGATATGACAGATATGAAAAAAGCCGCAGTAACTTTTCAGTTATTGCGGCTTTTTCAATTTGGTACGCCCTGAAGGATTCGAACCTTCGACCACCTCCTTAGAAGGGAGGTGCTCTATCCAGCTGAGCTAAGGGCGCTCTATGGGGTAGGATTATACGAATATACGAAACTAGATCAATCCTTTTCTTATCATTATCTTACTGAATGCTGAAAAAAAAGGCATATTGTCTATTCTTTGATTCAATATATACATATTACATTGATTTAAAGATGCTTGTTATTGGTTCGACGATTTATCATCTTCAAAAACAGCAAAAAGCAAACGTTTGCGTTGTAGCTATTATTATTTAATTCTGAGACAATGCGCACGTCAATCAGTCCAAGCCCTTGAAAGGATCACTATGACCGCTCAAATTATCGATGGAAAACTTATTTCTCAAACTGTTCGCTCTGAAGTCGGTGCTCGTGTAAAAGCCCGCATAGAGGCCGGACTGCGTGCTCCTGGTCTAGCCGTTGTTTTGGTAGGACAAGATCCTGCGTCCCAAGTCTATGTAGGAAGTAAACGCCGTGCCTGTGAAGAAGTTGGATTCGTATCAAAATCTTATGATTTACCAACCACGACCACAGAAGCGGAATTGCTGACATTAATTGATACACTAAATCAAGATCCTGAAATCGATGGTATTTTGGTTCAGTTACCTCTTCCTGCAGGAATGGATAGCACTAAAATTTTAGAGCATATCGATCCAGAAAAAGACGTCGATGGATTTCACCCGTACAACGTAGGGCGTCTATCTCAACGTATTCCAAAATTACGTTCATGCACACCAAAAGGCATTATCACTCTACTTGATCGCTACAATATTCAAGTTCGAGGGATGCACGCTGTTGTCGTTGGGGCCTCAAATATTGTTGGTCGCCCGATGACCCTTGAATTGCTTCTTGCTGGTTGCACCACGACGACTTGTCACCGTTTCACAAAAGATTTAGAGCATCACATTCGCCAAGCTGATCTTGTTGTGGTTGCGGTAGGCAAACCAAACTTTATCCCTGGAGAATGGATAAAAGAAGGCGCTGTTGTGGTCGATGTTGGTATTAACCGTCTAGACACAGGTAAGCTCATTGGTGACGTTGAATTTGATGTAGCCAAAACAAAAGCAAGCTATATCACTCCCGTTCCTGGTGGCGTTGGTCCAATGACCGTAGCAAGTTTAATTGAAAACACATTATTGGCTTGCGAGCAATTCCACAGCAAATAGTCATCAAGCCTATTAATCAAAATATCAATTAGCGAACTTTATTAAGTTCGCTTTTTTTATACCTGCGTGTTGCCGCATTTCTCGATCAATTTTTATTCTATTTTCGGTTTTTTCTTGGACAAAATAAAGGTTTAGTTACTAACCTTAAGATGTGTAATAAAAAAACGGATGACAAGAGGAAATGGATATGAGTATTTTTGACCACTATCAAGCCCGTTACGAAGCGGCAAAAGATGAAGAGCTTTCACTGCAAGATTTCTTATCACTATGTAGTCAGGACAAAAGTGCTTATGCCAATGCAGCAGAAAGACTTTTATTGGCCATTGGTGAGCCCGAAGTCATTGACACAGCTCTTGATCCTCAGCTTAGTCGTATATTCTCAAACCGAGTGATTTCTCGCTATGAGACATTCAAAGACTTCTATGGCATGGAAGAGCCAATTGAACAAATCGTGTCTTACCTAAAGCATGCTTCTCAAGGCTTAGAAGAGCGCAAACAAATCCTTTACTTACTCGGCCCTGTTGGTGGTGGTAAATCATCACTTGCCGAAAAACTAAAAAGTCTCATGCAACAATTGCCAATTTATGTATTAAGTGCAAATGGCGTTCGTAGTCCTGTAAATGACCATCCTTTCTGCTTATTTGACGTAGCCGAAGATGGGGAACTATTAAAAAAAGAATATGGCATTGAGAAGCGAAACCTACGTTCTATTATGTCCCCTTGGGCTGCAAAAAGGTTGCACGAATTTGGCGGTGACATCACGCAATTTAAAGTGATTAAAGTAAACCCTTCTATTCTTGACCAAATCGGTATTGCTAAAACTGAACCAGGTGATGAAAACAACCAAGACATCTCTTCTCTGGTCGGTAAAGTAGACATCCGCCAATTAGAGCATTTCGCCCAAGATGACCCCGATGCTTATAGCTATTCAGGATCACTCTGTAAAGCCAACCAAGGTTTAATGGAATTTGTCGAAATGTTTAAAGCGCCAATTAAAGTACTACACCCTCTTCTAACAGCAACACAAGAAGGAAACTTTAATGGAACAGAAGGCTTATCAGCATTACCTTTTGACGGCATGATTTTAGCTCACTCAAACGAATCAGAATGGCAAACATTCCGAAACAACAAAAACAACGAAGCTTTTTTAGATCGAGTTTATATCGTTAAAGTCCCATATTGTTTACGTGTTTCTGAAGAAATAAAAATATACCAAAAGCTGCTAGAACACAGTGAGCTATCTCAAGCACCTTGTTCACCAAGCACCCTTGGCATCCTAGCTCAATTCACCATACTTTCGCGCCTAAAAGATCCTGAGAATTCATCTCTATTCTCTAAAATGCGTGTTTATGATGGGGAAACATTGAAAGACACGGATCCAAAAGCAAAAAGCTATCAAGAATATAAAGATTTTGCTGGTGTCGATGAAGGCATGTCAGGCCTATCCACTCGATTCGCTTTCAAAATTCTGTCACGCGTATTTAACTTTGACCAAACCGAAGTCGCAGCAAACCCCGTTCACCTTTTTTATGTCATTGAACAACAAATTGAACGAGAACAATTCGCTCAAGATGTTGCCGATAAATACACCGAATTTGTGAAAGGTTTTCTTGTACCAAAATACGTTGAGTTTATTGGTAAAGAAATTCAAACCGCTTACTTAGAATCTTATTCAGAATACGGACAAAACATCTTTGATCGTTACGTCACTTATGCCGATTTTTGGATCCAAGATCAAGAGTATCGAGATCCAGATACTGGTCAGTTATTTGATCGCTCAGCATTGAACGATGAGCTAGAAAAAATAGAAAAAACCGCAGGGATAAGTAATCCTAAAGATTTCCGAAATGAAATTGTTAACTTTGTTCTTAGAGCAAAAGCCAATAATAACGGCCACAACCCTAAATGGACCAGTTATGAAAAGCTGCGTGTTGTTATTGAGAAAAAAATGTTCTCAAACACAGAAGACTTACTGCCAGTAATTTCTTTTAACGCGAAAACATCAACAGATGATCAGAAAAAACACGATGATTTTGTCGCTCGTATGATGGAAAAAGGGTATACCAAAAAACAAGTTCGTTTACTTGCTGAGTGGTACCTACGCGTTCGTAAATCTTCATAATCAACCAACAGGACGTTGCAGCCTATATCTCATAGGCTGCCCCTACCAAAATATAGGGGGACATATTATGGCTCAATTTATTGATCGAAGATTGAACGGAAAAAAGAAAAGCACCGTCAACAGACAGCGCTTTATTCGTCGCCACAAAGACCAAATTAAACGTGCGGTCTCTGATGCAGTAAACCAACGTTCAGTAACGAATACTGAAACGGGCGAAAGCATCTCTATTCCTAAAGGGGACATCTCTGAACCTATTTTTCATCAAGGTCAGGGAGGCATTCGCGAACGCGTTCATCCAGGAAATGACCAATTTATCAAAGGAGATAAAATCGAACGTCCTCAAGGTGGCGCGGGAGGGGGGTCAGGAGACGGCGATGCCAGTGCCGACGGTGAAGGAGAAGATGAATTTAGTTTCCAAATTTCAAAAGATGAATACTTAGACATTCTTTTTGAACAACTTGAATTGCCTAATTTAGAAAAAAACCAAGTTCAAAAAATAACAGAATGGGAAACACATCGCGCTGGGTATCAAACAGCCGGTGTTCCATCAAACATAGACATTGTTCGTTCGTTGCAGCAATCACTTGCTCGCCGTACTGCCATGACAGCAGGAAAAAGACGCTTACTTAAAGAACTAGAACAAGAACTTGAGAACATAAAAAACAGCGAACCGGCACAACCGCTCTCGGTTCGACAAATGAAAGAAGAAATCGAAGCATTAAGAACCAAAATTAAACATGTGCCTTACATTGATTCTTTCGATTTACGCTATAAAAACTATGAACGAACCCCTATTCCATCAAGCCAAGCGGTTATGTTTTGTTTAATGGACGTATCCGGCTCCATGGACCAAGCGACTAAAGACATTGCTAAACGCTTCTATGTCTTACTTTATTTATTCTTAACTCGTACTTATGAAAATGTCGACGTTGTTTTTATTCGCCACCATACTCAAGCAAAAGAAGTTGATGAGCATGAATTTTTCTACTCCCAAGAAACGGGAGGCACTATGGTTTCAAGCGCATTAAAACTCATGAATGACATTGTCACTAAACGTTATCCCGCCAATGAGTGGAATATTTATGCTGCTCAAGCCTCTGATGGGGACAACTGGGCAGACGATTCACCAAAATGTAAGGAGCTACTTACTACGTCAATTCTTCCTTATTGCCAATATTATTCCTACATTGAAATCACAAAACGAACACACCAAACACTGTGGAACGAATATGAAAAACTATCTCAAGGGTGCAATAACTTTGCGATGAAAAATATCAAAACCGTTGATGATATTTACCCTATTTTTAGAGAATTATTCCACAAACAATTGGCTTAGGAGGAAATACTATGAATAAAAAAAGTAGGTTACCTGATGGGCCAGATTGGACCTTTCAAACCTTAGAACAATACCATGTTGAAATTAAGCGCGTTGCGGAGTATTACCGTTTAGATACCTACCCTAACCAGATTGAAATCATCACCGCTGAACAAATGATGGATGCGTATTCTAGTGTTGGGATGCCAATAAATTATCATCACTGGTCATTTGGAAAAAAATTCATTCAAACCGAACAGAATTATAAGCATGGCCAAATGGGCTTAGCTTATGAAATTGTCATCAACTCCTCCCCTTGCATCTCTTATCTTATGGAAGAAAATACCATTACGATGCAAGCATTAGTGATGGCACATGCTTGTTATGGGCATAACTCTTTCTTTAAAGGGAATTATTTATTTCAAACATGGACTGATGCGAGCTCAATAGTCGATTATCTACTTTTCGCTCAGCAATACATTACTCAGTGTGAAGAAAAGCATGGCGTTGATGAGGTAGAGGCCATTCTAGATTCTTGTCACGCACTCATGAACTATGGCGTAGATAGATACAAACGCCCTGAAAAAATATCCATTGCAGAAGAAAAAATTCGTCAAGAAGACAGAGAAGCTTACCTTCAGTCACAAGTAAATGACCTATGGCGAACCGTTCCAAAAACCAAGCAAGAAAACAACGAAGAAAAAGAAAGATTCCCCTCTGAGCCGCAAGAAAATATTCTGTATTTTATTGAAAAACACGCACCATTATTAGAATCGTGGCAACGGGAATTGGTCAGGATTATTCGTAAGATAAGTCAATATTTTTATCCACAAAAACAAACACAGGTAATGAATGAAGGATGGGCAACATTTTGGCATTACACTATTTTAAATCATCTTTACGATGAAGACTTAGTGTCCGATAAATTCATTTTAGAATTCTTACATAGCCATACCAATGTAGTGGCGCAACCAAGCTATAACAGCCCTTATTATAGTGGGATCAACCCTTATGCATTAGGGTTTGCTATGTTTCAAGATATTCGCCGTATCTGTGAAGAGCCCACAGATGAAGATAGGGAATGGTTCCCAGATTTAGCAGGAAGTGATTGGTTAGACGCCGTTCATTTTGCGATGCATAACTTCAAAGATGAAAGTTTCATAAGCCAGTATTTATCACCTAAATTAATACGTGAATTTAAATTATTTGCCATATTAGACGATGATAAAAGTAAACACATTGAGATTAGTGCTATTCATGACGATGTCGGTTATCGAGAGATTCGAGAAAAGTTAGCTGCTCAATACAATTTGAGTAATTTAGAACCGAATATTCAAGTATGGAATGTGGATGTAAGAGGTGACCGTTCATTAATATTAAGGCACGTCCCACACAATCGAATTCCTTTAGATAAAGGACACCAAGAAGTAATGAAGCACTTGCATCGTTTGTGGGGGTTTGATGTGATATTAGAAGAGGTTATTTCATTTAACCGGGCAGAAATCATTTCATCTTGTCCAAAGCGTAATTATTACAATACCACGATTTAATCACTTAAAAACATCACGGCATAGATAACAAAAAGCCTTGAGATATAACTACCTCAAGGCTTTTTTAGTTAATACGTATTCACGTTATAATTTAAAAATAATTCAAACTATAAAGTCGCTAATGCCGCATTCAACGTTGCACTTGGACGCATTTCTTTTGCAGCAAGTTCAGCAATCGGTTGGAAGTACCCCCCAACATTGCCAACAACACCTTGCGCTGCATTTAACTCTTCAACTATTTTAGCTTCATTTGACGTTAATGTTTCAGCCAATGAACCAAAATAGGCTTGAAGTTCTGCATCACCCGTTTGCGCTGCAAGTTCTTGAGCCCAATACATTGCTAGATAGAAATGGCTACCACGGTTATCCAACTCACCGACACGACGTGATGGCGATTTATTCGTTTCAAGGAATTTAGACGTTGCAGCATCAAGTGTATCAGCAAGTATTTGTGCTTTTGCATTGCCAGTCGTCACACTTAAGTGTTCAAACGACGCTGCTAATGCTAAGAATTCACCTAAAGAATCCCAACGTAAATGGTTTTCTTTTTCAAATTGTTGAACGTGTTTTGGTGCAGAACCACCCGCTCCAGTTTCAAACAAACCACCACCATTCATAAGAGGAACAATAGACAGCATTTTCGCTGATGTACCTAGCTCTAGAATAGGGAATAAATCCGTTAGATAATCACGTAATACATTACCCGTTACCGAGATCGTATCTTCGCCTTTAATAATACGCGCTAGCGTAAATTCAGTCGCCGCAACTGGAGACAAAATTTGAATATCAAGACCTGATGTATCATGATCGGCAAGGTAAGTATTTACTTTCTTAATCAGTTCAGCATCATGTTGGCGATTAGTATCAAGCCAGAAAATAGCCGGAGTTCCAGTTGCACGAGCACGGTTTACCGCTAATTTAACCCAATCTTGGATCGGAGCGTCTTTTGCCTGACACATACGCCAAATATCGCCTTCACCAACGGAATGTTCAATCAGTGCGGTGCCTGTCGCATCAACCACTCGAACGGTACCCGCAGCAGGAAGAATGAAGGTCTTATCATGAGAGCCATATTCCTCTGCTTTTTGAGCCATTAATCCTACGTTTGGCACAGAGCCCATCGTTGTTGGATCAAACGCGCCATTCACTTTACAGAATTCAATAACCGATTGGTACACACCGGCATAACAACGATCTGGGATCATTGCTTTCGTATCTTTTAGTTGACCATCTGGTCCCCACATACGACCAGAAGTACGTAATGCAGCAGGCATAGAAGCATCAATGATTACATCACTTGGTACATGAAGATTCGTGATACCACGATCTGAATCAACCATTGCAAGCTCTGGTTGGTATTTATAAACCGCCGCTAAATCCGCTTCAATCGCGGCTTTTTCAGCATCAGGAAGCGATACTATTTTAGTATAAACATCACCAACACCATTATTTGCATCAACACCAAGTTTTGCAAATGTCGTCGCGTATTTATCAAAGACTTCTTTATAGAATACTTTAACCGCGTGACCAAAAATAACTGGATCAGAGACTTTCATCATCGTCGCTTTCATATGCAGTGAAAGCAGAACATCTTCTTCTTTGGCTTTTTTAATTTCAGCTTCGAAGAATTCAACCAATGCTTTTTTGCTTAGACAAGAACCATCAATGATTTCTTTGTCTTTCAGTGCCAGTCCTTCTTTCAGTACTGTTACATCGCCATTATCAGCAACAAATTCAATATTAACGTTTGTTGCACCGTCAATCGTCACTGATTTTTCGCTTGCGTAGAAGTCACCTTCACTCATGCTTGCAACATGTGATTTTGAATCCTTCGCCCACGCACCCATTGAGTGTGGGTTATTACGCGCGTATTGCTTAACCGCACCCGGTGCACGACGATCAGAGTTACCTTCACGAAGGACAGGGTTAACTGCTGAGCCTTTAATTTTATCGTAAACCGCTTTAACGGCTTTTTCTTCGTCCGTTTTTGCTTCTTCAGGGTAATTAGGCAGAGCATAGCCTTTCGCTTGAAGCTCTTTAATTACCGCATGAAGTTGAGGAATCGACGCACTGATGTTCGGAAGTTTAATGATGTTTGCTTCAGGCGTTTTAGCGAGTTCGCCAAGCTCTACCAATGCATCACTAATACGTTGGTCTTCTGTTAGGTATTCAGAAAAATTTGCAATGACACGACCCGCAAGTGAGATATCGCGAGTATCAACATCAATGTTAGATGATGCTGCAAATGCTTGAATAATTGGAAGAAGTGAATGCGTCGCCAATGCTGGCGCTTCATCAGTGATGGTATAGATAATCTTAGATTTTTGCGTTGTCATTTAATTTCCCTATTTAATCTACAAAACCAATAACAAAACGTATAATAGGCTTTGTAATTTACCGACTTTATTTTTATTAGTCTTTTGTTTCACGCGCGTACTATAGCGAAAAGCGGTGAACTTTAAAACTAAACACCACAAAAGCTTTACAATTTTGCAAGGTAGTTAACATGACATTCAAGCGTTCTCCAAATTGGAAAAAACCGGCCTTTAAGAAAAAAACCACACAAAAGCCACGCCCTGCACCAGAAGATCGTAAAGTCCTTATCTTTAATAAACCTTTTGATGTATTGAGTCAATTTACCGATGATCAGCATCGACAAACTCTTGCAGATTTCATTTCTGTGAAGGATGTTTACGCAGCAGGACGCCTTGATCGTGACAGTGAAGGATTATTAATTCTTACCAATGATGGTGTGCTTCAAGCACGATTAACACAACCTGAATCTAAGTCACCAAAAACCTATTGGGTACAAGTTGAAGGTGCTCCGACAGAAAACGATTTAGAGAAGCTTCGCCAAGGCGTTGAATTAAAAGATGGGATGACACTTCCCGCAAAAGTTGAAGTAATGACAGAGCCTGAACTGTGGGAAAGAAACCCTCCCGTTCGCTTTAGAGCAGCTATTCCGACAACATGGATAACAGTGACTATTATTGAAGGAAGAAACAGACAAGTTCGCCGAATGACGGCTCATATTGGGTTTCCAACGTTACGCTTGATTCGTTACTCTATGGGAGATTGGACGATCAAAGATGTCCCTCATGGAGAATGGAAAGAAGTGACAATTAATAGTAATAAATAGAAATGTAGCAAATAAGTTAAAAACAACTACGTATTTACGTACTTTTCACTTAGACTAAATAGATAATCACATGAGAATAAAGGAATAAAAATGAAGATAATCATCAAGGTAGCAGGGATAGCTAGCGTATTATTTTTAAGTGCTTGTGCTCCAGCAGATAGAGAAGACATTAACTCTACCGAACTCACTAATGAGCACTATGACAATCAAGAAAGACAGCAACAAAACTGCATGTTGACTGGCGAAATTGGTTGCGCAAACTAGCATTATTGAATAAAAAAAGCGAGATAGAGTTTACACTCTGTCTCGCCTTTTTATTTGATCATTGCTTGGGATTAACCAAGTAATCTCGGTATTATTCGTCGCCCATAAAGCTCATGTCTGGCAAAGATTCTAAATTTTCTTTATAACGCTTTTGGTTAAATTCAGCGCCATTTTTCATCACATCAAACACTTCAATCGCGAGTGCACATGCCATCATTTCAATTGCATCTTCACGAGGATTACCCGTCATAACTAAACGCATTAGTGTTTCTTTAACTGCAATTGGGCTGCCGTCTTCAATTTGATTTTTTACGGTTTCAATCAAAGTTTCTTCCGTCATGAAATCGTCTTGTTGATCTGTCATTTGTTCTGCTCACTCTATAATTTCACTTACTATGCCATAAATGAAAAGAAGAGTGACAATTATTTAGTGTTGAACATTTTCTTTCCAGTTTTGTCTTGATCTGACCAGAAATTAATATTGAATTGAGCATCCTCACTTAACTCAACTCGGTGCCAATACTGAGGAGGGCTTGTCGCAAACTCGCCCGCGTTAATGACCACTTTAACTTCAGGCTCTATTGCCTCTTCATCTGCAAAACCATAATAGGTAACGACACCTTCCATCACACACAACTGCCCAAACACATCAGCCGCAGTATTGTGGTGGCTAAGCAATGCCGCAGGTACATTGTCACGAGTAAAGAAAGGGGTTGAGCGTTGAATCGTCCAATTTGCTGGAATACGTAAATGACTCATAATAACTCTCCAAATAAATGTAATACTTCTATGTGTAATTACCAATAATTCTCAGAGCTAAACTGCCCTGATTTCTTACGAAGATGTTTTTGAAACCCTAATTCATTTAAGGCGCTTGCTGTGTCTTTAACCATGCAGGGATTACCACAGAGATATAAGAAACTATGCGCTTTATTAAGGGGACATTGGGTTTGTTTTTCGATGCTTCCATTGAGTAATAAAGACGGGATTCGTCCACGTAGAGTTCCGGTGACATGTTCTCTAGAAACAATTGGCACATAATGAAGCCTCCTATTAAACCGATGAAGTAATCGCTGAATTCGATCGTGATAAATCAACTCAGCATGTGTTCTTACTGCATGAACTAAAATAATATTTTTAAATCGAGTCTCAAGTGACGGTGTTTCTAAAAGAGAGATAAAGGGGCCTATCGCCGTTCCCGTTGACAATAACCATAAATCATCCACATGCACTGGAACTTCATCTAACGTCATAAACCCCGCGGCATCTTTACCAACAAAAACATCATCGCCTGAATTTAAGCGATGAAGACGAGGAGATAACTCCCCGAGATCATCGGCAATGATCAGAAACTCCATATGTTGATGCCCTATCGCTTGCTTAGGGTTATTCACAATCGAATACGCCCTTCTTACCCAACCACCACTGCCATCAGGCAAGGCAAGTTTCGTAAATTGCCCAGCAGTGTAAGCATCAATCGGGGCCTCAACATACAAACTGAATAAACGATCGGTCCAATCATAGCGACTCAGAACCACGCCTTTTATTAAGCCATGAGGAATTTCTGTCATAATTCACCTCTATTAATTCGTATTATGTATCTCTCTAAATAAAGGAAATGCCTTTTTCATCTGTTCTTTTGTCACAACAAATCCGGTTAGGTTATCCTTTTTGTCATAAGCTTTAGCACATATCCCCTGTTCATCAAGTTCAATAGACCAACGATTGATATGACTTGATGTATTACCCGCAAGCTGTATTGGGTAAATAGGGGTTTTCACTTTCACCATCATATTCGGTAATACCAACGGCGTATTCAAGCCCAGCAATGTCTTAGCTAATGCATTTGCACTCAGTAAAATAGGTTGAAGATAGGCCATTACCTTGCCTTCTATTTCTGCGCAATCGCCTAACGCATACACATTTCTAGCCGACGTTTGTAAGGTTGAATCCACCACAACTCCACGATTAACACGAATATCAGCGTCTTTCGCTAACTGAGTATTGGGTTTTAGACCAGCGGCTGAAATAACACAATCAACTTGATAAGACTGACCCTTCATTGTCGTGACTATAAAGCCACTACCACTCTGATTTACACTTTGAACACCATCAGAAAGCGTAATAACCACGCCTTTATCTCTGCACGCATTCTCTAAAGGCAAAGAAATAAAGTCAGGGATCATATTGGCAAGAAGATGCGTATTCGGCTCAACCACCGTTACGTGTTTACCTGCACCCGCAAGATCCATTGTTAACTCTGTGCCTATCAGTCCACCACCAATAACGAGTATGCTTTGTGAACTCACCACTTTTTTATGAATAACCGCAAATTCTTTTAAGCTGTTTAACGTAAGGATCTCACCACATCCGTCCCCTTTAAAAGGTGGGATAAACGTTTGAGAGCCCGTGGCTAATACCAATTTAGCGTAAGAAAACACCTCGTCTTTCACCGTAATGGTTTGACTGATGGTATCAATCGACTCAACTAAAGTGCGGGTATGCAATACCACATTGTATTGTTCAGAAAAATCGGAGCCTGATAGCGTCACTACATCATCATGACTCTGTTGCTTTGAAAACACATGACTTAAATCTGGCTTGTTATAATCGTGGCCATCATCATTCGTAAATACATGAATAGGACAATCTACTTCTGTACGACGGATCGTTTTAATTAGTTGATAAGAAGCAAAACCACTGCCAATAATAACGATTGGTAAACTCATTATTTCACTCCCTATTTAACTTCAACAAAGACATCTTTGCCTAAATTACACTCAGGGCATAAGAAATAATCGGGCACATCAATCCACGCCGTGTTTGGTTCTACCCCTTGGTTTGGTTCACCGATTTCAGGATCGTAGACCCAATTACACACAGTACATAACATGCGTTGCTTATCGTCATTTGACGCAATTGCGCTTATCTCACTCTCAACAGTAGAACTCACAGAAGGATCGACCATAATCACAGGCTCAGCAATAGACGCCGGAATGGTTTTCTTTTCAACATTGATCGTCTGAAACGTCGTAGTTACGGGTTTTAAGGCCCACTGCTTTGCAATAAATTGTCCATGCTCTCGGCACAATTGCATCGCTTTACCATCTGGACGCCATTTTGCTTTTAAGCCTACCGCCGTTTCAAAACCTGCATCAGTTAAACGAGAATGTATTCTGTCTACCGCACCGCCATTCCAACCATAACTCCCAAATGCTCCTGCTTTTTTCGCTCGGAATCGAAGCCCTGTAATTTCTTCCAGCATACCTGCGATCTTAGGCATCATCACATTGTTCATGGTTGATGAGCCAACCAAAATCCCTTTTGAACGGAACACACTGGTTAAAATGTCATTCTTATCTTGTCGAGACACATTAAAGACTTTTACCGCAACACCAGGATCTACATCGTGAATACCTTGTGCAATCGCATCTGCCATCATTCGAGTATTGTTTGACATAGAATCATAAAAAATAGTAATTCGATCTTCTTGGTAGTTGTCAGCCCACTCTAAATATTGATGAATGATTTGAGTTGGATTGTCTCTCCATACACAACCATGAGAAGTTGCAATCATGTCTACGGGTAAATTAAAGCTTAATACTTCTTTAATTTTTGCTGTCACTAACGCACTGAATGGCGTAAGGATATTGGCGTAATAACGCAAACATTGATCCATCAATTCAGTTTGATCAACTTCGTCATTAAATAAGCGTTCATCACAATAGTGCTGACCAAATGCATCATTACTAAACAAAATTGCATCACCTGTTAAGTACGTCATCATACTGTCTGGCCAATGCAACATTGGTGCTTCAACAAACACCAATTGTTTGCCATTACCAATATCTAATGCGTCACCCGTTTTAATGGGATTAAAGTTCCATTCAGGGTGATGATGGTGACCAACGATTGAATCAATCGCATTTTCAGTACAATAAATTGGTGTACCTGGGATTTTTTCCATTAATGCAGCAAGCGCACCTGCATGATCTTCTTCTGCGTGATTTATAACAATGTAATCAATGCTTGTGAGATCAATTTCCATTTCTAGGTTTTGAATAAATTGATGACTAAAACGATGATCAACCGTATCAATTAATATCGTTTTTTCTTCTTGAATCAAGTAACTGTTGTAGCTTGTGCCTTTGGTCATTTTAAATTCAGTACCATGGAAATCAGAGACTTCCCAATCACGTTGGCCAACCCAGTTAACATTGTTTTTAATATGAATAGTCATTATTTGTCTCATTTAATAATTAGCGTTACTCGTCATATTGCATCGAGCATGCCAACTATCTATCCATTTGTTTTATAAGAAAATAACAAAGATAAGCCACCGAAAATGTCAATTTGACACTCATTTACTTCTGTCAAAAAGACAGTACAATAGTCAAATTGACATTAAGAAAGAGGGTGTGACAATAATGAAAAACATTAAAGAAGAATGGATTCAGATAGCCTTAGATTTAACGTCTGGATTATCAAATAAAGATCGCTTTGAACGCTTACTCTCGACGATAAGAAACGCCTTAAAATGCGATGCTTCAGCCTTGTTACTGTTCAAAAATCAATATTTTTCTCCTTTAGCCATTAATGGTCTTGATGGTGATGTCATTGGTCGTCGCTTTTCCATTTCACAACACCCTCGTTTAGAAGCGATTGCCAGAGCCGGTGACATCGTTCGGTTCCCACCAGACAGCGATTTACCCGATCCTTATGATGGATTAATCGCAAATAAAAAAAGCCAGTTACACGTCCACTCCTGCATAGGCCTTCCTCTCATCGTCAATGAACGTCTCATTGGAGCGGTAACCATTGATGCATTCGATCCTGCCCAATTTGATAAATTCACAAATAAAGAATTACGCATCATCAGCGCATTAGCGGCAACAAGTTTGAACACCGCCTTACTCATGGAAAGATTAGAAAAACAATCAGGAGAAAGTAGCACAGCGTCTTCTTTTGAAAGTCCACAACACCACGCGGCCGAGATGATTGGTGAGTCTCAAGTAATGCAAGAGTTGCAAAACAACATTAACGCCGTAGCCAACACCGAATTGTCGGTCTTAATTACAGGTGAAACGGGAGTCGGAAAAGAATTAGTCGCCAGTGCTCTGCACGAAAGATCGGCGCGTTCAAATCAAAATTTAGTCTATTTAAACTGTGCAGCGCTACCAGAGTCGGTTGCAGAAAGTGAGTTGTTTGGTCATGTAAAAGGCGCATTCACAGGCGCAATAAGTAACCGAAAGGGAAAGTTTGAATCCGCAGATAATGGCACGTTATTTCTTGATGAAATTGGCGAATTATCTTTAGCGCTGCAAGCCAAATTACTGCGTGTTTTGCAGTATGGTGATATTCAACGTATTGGGGACGATAATCACATTAAAGTGAACACTCGAATTATTGCTGCCACCAACAAAATGCTTCATGAAGAAGTCAAGAATGGCAATTTTAGAGCCGATTTGTATCACCGCTTGAGTGTCTTTCCCATTTTTGTTCCCCCACTAAGGGACCGAGAAAATGACATTACGATTCTCGTTGGGTATTTTGCAGAAAAAAGCCGCATCAAATTAGGTGCTTCAAGTTTACGTATCACTCGAGAAACAATCGCCCTTCTTAACGATTATTCATGGCCAGGAAACATCCGAGAGTTAGAGCATGTAATGAGCCGAGCAACCGTACTTTCTAGAGCACAGAGTAATGAAACGGACTTAACCCTTACGCCGCTGCATTTTTCAATTAAAAAAGACACTAACTTTGAAGTAAGCCCCATTCAACAAACAGAAAACACACTCATAGATGAAACGAAAGGATTACGCCTTGCAACCGACGAATTTCAAACACAATTAATAAAAAAAACACATCAAGAAAACCAACACAATTGGGCGGCTACCGCCAGAGCTTTGCAGCTTGATACAGGAAATTTACATCGTTTAGCCAAACGCTTAAAACTAAAGGACTAAATCAACATAAATAACCTACATTTCACAGATATAATCTGTGATTTTAGTCTCGGATCTGTCCCATGCAAATTCTTTCTGGTAGAATCTGCTTCAAGTTTTATTAGTGGTGTTAAAGAATGTCAGACAACAGCCAAAAGAAAGTCATCGTCGGTATGTCCGGTGGTGTAGATTCTTCAGTATCAGCCTATCTACTTCAGCAACAAGGATACCAAGTTGAAGGTCTTTTCATGAAAAACTGGGAAGAAGACGACAACGAGGAATATTGTACCGCTGCCGAAGATTTAGCCGATGCACAAGCCGTGTGTGACAAATTAGGTATTCACCTTCACACCATTAACTTTGCAGCTGAATATTGGGACAACGTCTTTGAATATTTCCTAGAGGAATACAAAGCGGGTCGCACGCCAAATCCAGACATTCTTTGTAATAAAGAAATTAAATTTAAAGCATTCTTAGAGTTTGCTGATGAAGTGTTGGATGCCGATTTTATTGCAATGGGTCACTACGTTCGTCGTACTTTCCCAACCGCAGAAGAAATCGCAAATGGTGCTAAACCACAAATGCTTCGTGGTTTGGATTCAAACAAAGATCAAAGTTACTTTCTATATACATTAAGCTCAGAGCAAGTTGCACGCAGCCTGTTCCCTGTTGGTGATCTAGAAAAACCAGAAGTACGTCGCATTGCCCAAGAGCAAGATTTGATCACAGCGAAGAAAAAAGATTCTACTGGTATTTGCTTTATCGGTGAGCGTAAATTCACTGAATTCTTAGGCAAATACCTACCAGCACAACCAGGTAATATTGAAACGCCAGAAGGCAAAGTTATTGGTCAACACCAAGGCTTGATGTACCACACTCTAGGCCAACGTAAAGGTTTGCACATTGGCGGTTCTAAAGGCGGCGGCGGTAACGAAGACCCATGGTTTGTTGGTGAAAAAGATTTAAAACGCAATGTACTTATTGCGGTACAAGGTCATGACCACCCATTATTGAAATCACAAGGCTTATTAGCCTCTCAACTTGATTGGGTTGATCGCACGGCGATCAAAGCACCATTGAGCTGCACGGTAAAAACACGTTACCGTCAAACTGATATCCCTTGTACCATTATCCCTATCGATGATGAGAACATTAAGGTGATTTTTGATGAACCACAAATTGCGGTGACTCCAGGTCAATCTGCTGTTTTCTACTCAGGTGAAATTTGCCTAGGTGGCGGTATCATCGAAGAACGTATTTAAGGAGTCCTAGCGTGGCAAACACTTTATTTGACAGAACCATTGCATTTGCTGGCATTTGCCAAGCGGCAAGCTTAGTACAAAAAATGGCGAAAGATGGGCATTGTGATCAAGCCGCGTTTGATACCGCTATCCAATCTATTTTGGAAACCAATCCAAATAATACGGTAGGTGTTTACGGGAAAGAAGCCAACTTACGTGTTGGCTTAGAATGCCTTGTACGAGATTTTGATAACACACCAACAGGCAGCGAATTAACTCGCTACCTGATCAGTTTAATGGCACTAGAGCGCAAACTTGCAGGTCATCGTGATGGCATGAGTAAGCTTGGTGAACGCATCAGTACCATTGAACGCCAATTAGACCATTTTGATATTCATAACGAACAAATGCTCAGTAACATTGCGAGTATTTATTTGGATGTTATCAGCCCTATGGGCCCTCGCATCCAAGTTACGGGCACACCATCTATCTTGCAACAATCAATGACTCAACATAAAGTTCGCGCATTACTGCTATCAGGTATTCGCTCTGCGGTACTTTGGCGTCAAGTAGGCGGAAAGCGTCGTCATTTGATTTTTGGTCGTAAAAAAATGGTCGAACAAGCAAAAATTATATTAGCTCGAATTTAAAAAATTAAAGCCTACTTGACTATCAGGTAGGCTTTATCCTTTAACCTTTATAGATATCTAGGAGATTCACATGGAATTGTCAGCATTAACTGCTGTTTCACCTGTAGACGGTCGCTACGGAAGTAAAACAATTTCTCTACGCAGCATCTTTAGTGAGTACGGCTTACTGAAGTACCGCACTGTTGTTGAAGTTCGTTGGCTTCAAAAATTAGCAGCTACGCAATCGATTGCGGAAGTGGCTACATTAAGCGCAGAAGCGAATCAATTCTTAGATAACATCGCTGCAAACTTCAGCGAAGAAGACGCTATGCGTATCAAGGACATTGAACGCACAACAAACCACGATGTTAAAGCCGTTGAATATTTCCTAAAAGAGAAAGTCGCTGAGCTTCCAGAGCTTCACGCTATCAACGAATTTATTCACTTTGCTTGTACTTCAGAAGACATAAACAATACGTCTCACGCTCTTATGCTTAAAGAAGCACGTGACACGATCGTTCTTCCTGAAATCCGTAACGTTATCGATGCAATTAAAGCATTAGCGAACGAGTACCGTGATATTCCTCTTCTTTCTCGTACACACGGTCAGCCAGCTTCTCCATCAACAATGGGTAAAGAAATGGCGAATGTTGCGTACCGTATGGAACGTCAATACAAGCAAATCGAAAACGTTGAAATCCTAGCAAAAATCAACGGTGCTGTTGGTAACTATAACGCTCACCTTTCTGCTTACCCAGATGTTGATTGGCATGCATTTAGCGAAGAGTTCATCACTGAATCTCTAGGCGTTAACTGGAACCCGTACACAACTCAAATCGAACCGCATGATTACATTGCAGAACTATTTGATGCGATTGCACGTTTCAATACTATCCTTCTTGATTTTGACCGTGACGTTTGGGGCTACATTGCTCTTGGTCACTTCAAACAAAAAACGATTGCAGGCGAAATCGGCTCTTCAACTATGCCGCATAAAGTTAACCCAATCGATTTTGAAAACTCTGAAGGTAACCTAGGTCTTGCTAACGCAATATTTAATCACCTATCTCAAAAACTGCCTGTATCTCGCTGGCAGCGTGACCTAACTGACTCAACGGTTCTTCGTAACCTAGGTGTTGGTTGTGGCTACGCTATCATTGCATACACGTCGACTCTAAAAGGCATTAGCAAATTAGAGATCAACCGTGCAGCACTTGAAGCTGAACTAGATAAAAACTGGGAAGTTCTTGCAGAACCAGTACAAACTGTTATGCGTCGTTACGGCATCGAGAAGCCATACGAGAAACTAAAAGAACTGACTCGTGGTAAGCGTATCGACGGCGAAGGCATGCGTGCATTCATCGACGGTTTAGAAATCCCTGCAGACGAAAAAGTTCGTTTAAAAGAGATGACGCCAGCAAACTACATTGGTCAAGCTATCGAGCTAGCTGACAAGCTTTAATCTTTATGGTTATTTATTAACCTAACAGATTTATAAGCACTAAAGAGCCCCGTATCAAACGCCTTTAAAGAGCGATTGTTACAGGGCTTTTTTATTTAGTATTACTCATTCAAGATTACATTACGCACTCTGTCATATCTTGTGCACGTTCGACGCCTTTCTCAATTAAGCTTTCAGCATTTTCATTTGAAATTGTTGCCATTACTTTATCAACCACATTTTCTGCTGTTGATTCTGATGATGCCGCCACTAAACAGCTATACGCATTCGAAATGTGCGCTTTCACTTCAACCAATGCTTCTGGATTGCTGTAATCGGCATTCAACGCCTCATCAACCGATGTTGCAAATGCTTTTGCTGATATAGCTGCATCACCAAATTCATCAATATTAAGATCACTTAAATTAATTAATTCTAATTTTGTTTGAGCCATGTCTACTGCTTTATTTGCCGCATTTTGTGCTTTATCAATGGCTTCACTTGCGTCATCGCAACCCACTAAAACAACCGAAAATAATAAAGGTAACAATAGTTTTTTGTTCATTTTTTATCTCACTATAAAATTGCCAATATAACCAAAACAGAGTAACAGAAAATTAATTAAATGAGATGGTTAGCGTGTATCTAAGTATGAACCGCGGAGTATAAATGAATCTCCGTGAACTCAATGTGAACACCGGTGTAAATTTTATTCATTCAATTCAGTTATTTTAGCTAATGAATATTCACTCCAAGTCGATAAGTAATTCTATAAAATCATTTTAGTTCTGAGGGATTATGTTTAAATCAATAAAAACACGTATCGCGGTAAGTGCCGGACTTGCCATCTTTATAACATTAAGCACCGCCATGTTTTTTACTACCGTATCTTATAACGGAGTAAATAAAGAAATAACAAAACATGTCTCTGACCAACTCGCTGAAAATATTGATTATAAATTACTGTCTATTGCGAATCAGCAAAGTGCGGAACTCAATGGTCAATTTTCCCCAGTGATCAGTAACTTAAAACAACTAAAATCATTGCTAGAACTGTCAAACCAACACCAAGCAGACGCAAGTCTTCTTATTGAGCAGTTCATCTCATCATTAAAAATACAAAATGACAGTGTATTTGCAGGTTACATGGTGTGGGAAGACGCTAATTTTACTAAAGATGAATCGGTTCTTACTCAAAAAGCATTAAATAAAGAAGGCGTTCTATCTCCATTCTTCTCTCCGACCAATTCAGGCTTTGAAGCCATTGGAATGGACAGCTTTAAAAACACCGCGTTAAACAACAATGGTGAACGTACTGATGAATGGCATTTAGCGCCTTTTGAAACGGGTAAAAGCTTTGTAATGGAACCTTACTATTACAACGTAAGAGGAAATGAAGAGCTTATTACGACGATCAGTTTGCCGTTACGACATAACAATAAGATTGTTGGTTCTCTTGGTTTTGACTGGTCAATAAAAAGCTTCCAAGCAATAAGTCAAAAATCAGCAAAAGCAACAGGAATGCCTGATGCGATTGTCTCTATTGCCTCATGGGACGGACGATTACTATCTTTTAGTAAAGATGGGAGTTTAGTCGGTCAAAAAGTAGCAGATGAATTTGCACGTAATTGGGGATCGATTCAGCAAGAAGCGAAAAATAATAAGTCATTCTTAAAAGACATCGGCCATTTGAAAATTGCTGTCTCTACCATTAATACAGGGGCAAAACCGTGGATAGTCATGGTGTCGATTCCTTCTGAAATTTTGAAAAAAGAAATTACCGATTTCAATGTGTTCAGCACTGAATTAGGAAGCGAAGCACTTTCTAATGGTTTATTAAGTGGCGTCATCTCTTCAATTGTTGGTATTTTTATTATTTTCCTTCTGGCAAAAAATATTGGTTCAACACTGTCTAATCTCACGACTCGCTTTGAAAACATAGCTCAAGGTGATGGCGATTTAACACAGCGCATTGAGATAGACTCTAAAGACGAAATTGGCCAGTTAGCTTTTTGGTTTAATACTTTTGTAGAGAAAATTCAACTCACTCTTCATAACGCCAAGAACACCGCTGAATTGGTGTCTCAATCATCAATGAACACCATGGCTGAAACTGAAAAATCACAAATTAAGCTGCAAAATCAAGTGAATGAAGTGACCCAATTAGCAACGGCGATTAATGAAATGAGTGCAACGGCTCAAGAAGTTGCGTCTTCTGCTTTGCAAGCGGCAACCGCTGCAAACCAAATTCAAACAAGCAGTGAAGATGGTCAAAAAATAATGAATAACGCCGCCTCTTCAGTAGAAGAGTTAGCCGCATTCATCAATGAAGCTCAATCACAAGTCGTTAGCTTAGCCGCATCAAGCAATGATATTCAAAAAATTCTAACGGAAATCGGCAGCATTGCTGAGCAAACAAATTTATTGGCTCTGAATGCCGCGATTGAAGCAGCTCGTGCTGGTGAGCAAGGCCGTGGATTTGCAGTCGTCGCTGATGAGGTGCGTAACCTTGCAAGTCGTACGCAAAGCTCAACTCAAGAAATCAACAGCATGCTTGTAATATTGCAGCAAAATACACAAGGCATTGTCACCGTAATGGACAGTAGCCAGAAACAAGCGCTAGCAACCAAAGAAGACACATTAATTGCACAACAAAACTTAATTGAAATAAGTAATGCAATCCTTGTGGCAAATGACATGAACAATCAAATTGCTTCTGCCGCTGAAGAGCAAAGCTCGGTTTCTGAAGAGATAAATCGCAATGTAACCAGCATTAATGAAGCCGCTGATGAGGTTCTTGCTGATATGCATACCTCACTCAATGATACGGCAGAACTAACAAGAGAAAGTCATGAATTAGCACAAAGGCTGAGTGAGTTTAAAACTCAATAAGCCCATCCAACAAAGCCACATGACTCTCCCTCGGTTGTGTGGCTTTCATCTCTTGACCTATTAATCCTCTTCCCATCCCATCCTCTCTATCTCTATCTCTATCTCCCATGAACTTTATGAACAAAACGTCCTTTATGTCCTAAATAACCATTATTTTCTCTAACTGTTCATCTCAGCAAAAAAGAAATAACATTTTCGCAACAAACAAAGAAAAAGCAGTAAATATATAGAACGATGGCAACCCAAAGAGGTTGCAATACCAATCAGGATAAAAAGTTAAACAGAGAAAACGTTTATTTGGGTTGGTATCCATTACTATCATAAGGACATGCTATTCATGCTTACTTCATTTAAAAAACAGATCTCAGCTTCCATTATTGCCGCCACGTTTGCTCTTTCAGGATCGGCATTTGCAGCAGACCTTGAAAAAATACACTTTATTATTCCTGGTGGTGCCGGAGGCGGTTGGGATATGACCGCTCGTGGTACGGGTGATGTACTATTAAAATCAAACCTGATTGAACAAGCCTCTTATCAAAACCTTTCTGGCGGTGGCGGTGGTAAAGCCATTGCTCACCTTATCGAGACCGCCAATCGTCAAACAGACACCTTAATGGTGAACTCAACGCCTATCGTGATCCGATCGTTAAGTGGTATTTTCCCACAATCATTCCGAGATCTCACGCCTATTGCCGCCACTATCGCCGATTATGGTGCTATCGTGGTAAATAAAGAGTCCAAATACACCAGTTGGGATCAAGTCGTTGCTGATTTTAAGACAGACCCTCGCTCAGTAAAAATTGCAGGCGGTTCAGCTCGCGGCAGTATGGATCATCTTGTCATAGCGGCCGCATTTAAAGGGGAAGGGTTTGATCCAAGAAAGGTACGCTACATCGCTTATGATGCCGGCGGAAAAGCCATGGCCGCTCTACTTTCTGGCGAAACGCCTCTTCTATCAACGGGTTTAGGTGAAGTTCTAGAAATGTCGAAAAGCGGTCAAGTCCGTATTCTTGCGATTACCGCCCCTAAACGTTTAGAAAGCGCACCAAACATTCCAACACTGACCGAATACGGTAATGATACGGTTTTTGCTAACTGGCGTGGCTTCTTTGCCGCACCCGGCACACCTCAAGCAAAAATTGATGAATATACCGAAGTCTTTAGCAAGATGTATGAAACAGAACAATGGGCCGTTGTTAGAGATCGTAATGGTTGGATTGATAACTTCAAAGCAGATAAAGAATTCTATGCCTTTCTTGAGAACCAAGAAAAGATCATGGGTGACCTAATGCGTGAACTTGGCTTTTTAAAATAACCTTTCAGTGGCCTTGGACAGTTAATGACTCCCCCGGATATGGCTCATTAATCCTGCTTGTAACCTAGGGGTTTTACCCTATAAGAGGTTCCTTGCTCTGTACTTTCAGGCCGCTTTTTTATTTCTTTTCACCGAATGAATTCATGGAGAGAGCTCATGTCGTACTCTAGATCTTCTCTATTATGCAGAGATCGCGTTGGCGCGATTATCTTCTTATTAGTTTGCCTTTGTTATGGTTACCAAACCAGTTTAATCGCTCTTTTCCCTGGCGATGAATACGAACCTTTCACAGCAAGAACCTTACCTTACATGCTCACATTCGCAGGTATTATCTTATCATTACTATTAATTATCTCCGCTCAACCCGATGAAAAAAGTGGCGCTGTTTTAGGATTTAATTGGAAGCTACTTTGTGGGTTTTTGATCCTGATGGTGCTGTATGGCATTGGTCTAACTTGGCTTGGATTTGTGCTAGCAACCAGCTTGTTCTTATTAGCCGGATTCTACTTATTAGGCGAACGACGTAAACCTATTTTATTTGGGGCTTCGTTTCCTTTTGTTACTGGATTCTGGCTACTTCTTACCAAAGGTTTAGATATCTATCTTGAACCTGGTTATCTTTTTCTTGCTTGGTAAACCCTAGGACTTAATTATGTTAGATGGAATTTTAGCAGGCTTATCCACCGCAATAATGCCAACCAATTTAATGATGGTAATGATCGGCTGTTTTGTCGGTACCTTTATTGGAATGTTACCGGGACTTGGGCCAATTTCAGCCATTGCACTCATGATCCCAATCAGCTACGGATTAGACCCTGCATCAGGCATGATCTTAATGGCTGGTGTCTATTATGGTGCGGTTTTTGGTGGCTCAACCTCCTCAATCCTTATCAATGCACCGGGTTGTTCATCAACTGTTGTCACCGCCTTTGATGGCTATCCGATGGCACAAAAAGGTCAAGCAGGTAAAGCCCTTGCGCTAGCCGCTTACTCCTCTTTTACGGGTGGCACTCTGTCAGCCATTATGCTGCTCATTGCAGCGCCTGCTTTAGCAAAAGTATCATTAAGCTTTCAATCCTCCGACTACTTTGCCTTAATGCTGGTTGGCCTTTCTGCTGTTGCTGCATTCGCAGGTAATGGGCAAGTAATAAAAGCATGGATGATGACAATATTAGGCTTGATGCTTTCGACCGTTGGGATTGATAAAGGCATTGGGGTTGAACGATTCACCTTTGGCTTAACGGATTTAATGGACGGGTTCAGTTTCCTATTACTTGCTATGGCAACCTTTGCTTTAGGTGAAACGTTAATGGGGATTTTGAAACCAGAACAAGACACTCGTGGCGATGAACAACATAAAATGTCCGATCTTGGCAGCATGAAAATAACGAAAGAAGAATTCAAAGAAGTCGCCCCGGTTGCCATTCGATCGTCTATCTTAGGCTTCTTTACAGGCGTATTACCCGGTGCTGGTGCAACTATTGCCGCATTCTTAAGCTATGGCATGGAGCGAAATTTAGCACCAAAAGATAAACGAGATGAGTTTGGTAAAGGCAGTATTCGCGGGTTGGTTGCTCCAGAATCAGCAAACAATGCGGCATCTAGCGGGTCATTTGTTCCACTATTAACCCTTGGCATTCCAGGTTCAGGCACGACGGCCATCATGCTTGGTGCATTAATCGCTTATGGTATTCAGCCAGGCCCAAGGCTGTTTGTTGATCATCCTGATATCTTTTGGTCAGTCATCATTTCTATGTACTTCGGTAATATCGTATTAGTAATTCTAAATTTACCGCTCATTCCCTACATTTCGAAACTATTAGCCGTACCAAAAACCGTGCTCCTACCAATGGTATTATTCTTCTCTATTACTGGTGTTTATTTAGTTTCTTTTAATACCGTTGATGTTTTTATCATGATCTTTATTTCGATGGTTGCGATTGCACTTCGGCTTGCCAATTTTCCTCTCGCCCCCTTATTGCTCGGTTTTATATTAGGCGGGATGATGGAAGAGAATCTACGCCGATCTTTAATGCTCAGTGATGGAGAACTTAGCTTTCTATGGGAACGACCAATCACCTTTAGTTTCACCGTTATTGCTGTTTTGGTTGTGCTGTGTCCGATACTCATCAGTTTACTAAAAAAGATCCGTATCAAAAAAACATCTATTAGCAACTAATCACCCATAAAGTACTGGCTGCGATTATCAGTACTTTAGAGCATTTACGGTTCAATCTTATTTGGGTTGTTCTCAGCGGTATTGGCTCTCTGATCTTATTTCAGCATGTCTTTTGTATTTGCTAATGCATAACAACGTAATATAAAGCCATATCAAAAATAAGTATGGCTTTCTCTTCCTCTCTTCATGCTACAATCCTCTCCTAATTTGCTCTCTGTTTATCGCTTTTGCTTTAAACTGTTTTTATTCTTCATATACCTGAGATTTCACATGCCATTTTCTAACCTTGGATTAAGTAATCCAATTTTAAAAGCCATTAATGAACTAGGCTACAAAGCCCCAACGCCAATTCAAGAAAAGGCGATTCCTGTTGCTCTAACAGGAAAAAACCTGATCGCAGCGGCACAAACTGGTACAGGTAAAACCGCAAGTTTTGTATTACCAATCTTGCAAATGTTAAGTGAAGAACAAACGAAAGTTCGAGCAAAACGTATTCGTGCATTGATCTTAACGCCAACACGCGAACTTGCCGTTCAAGTTGAAGATAACATCAGTAAGTACAGCAAACATTTAGATCTTACGTCACTCGCTATGTATGGTGGTGTTGATTATAAAGAGCAGAAACAACGCTTAATTGAAGGGGTTGATATTCTGGTTGCAACGCCTGGTCGTTTGCTTGATATGTACACTCAACGTGCGGTACATTTTGACGAAGTTGATATTCTCGTACTCGACGAAGCCGATAGAATGCTAGACATGGGCTTTATCGAAGACATCAATAAAATTATTGAACGTTTACCGTTAGAGCGTCAAAATTTATTGTTCTCAGCAACCCTGTCAGAACAAGTTCGTGCATTGGCAAGAACAGCAATCAATAATCCAATTGAAATTACCATTGAGCGTAACAGTAACGCTGAGCCTAAAATTGACCAATGGTTAATTACGGTTGATAAAGACAAAAAATCGGCGCTAATCAGTCACCTAATTAAAGAAAACGATTGGGATCAAGCGTTGATCTTCATCGAAACAAAACACGGTGCAGCGAAACTGGTAGGTCAACTTGAAAAACGCGGCATTACCGCTGAAGCGTTCCACAGTGGTCGTAGCCAAGATGCTCGCTCAAAAGTATTGAATGACTTTAAAGAAGGTCGTTTGAAGTATTTAGTCGCGACAGGGATTGCGGCTCGTGGTATTGATATCGATGAATTGACTCGAGTCATTAACTACGACTTACCGTTCCCTGCTGAAGATTATGTTCACCGTATTGGCCGTACAGGCCGTGCTGGTTCATCTGGTGAAGCGATTTCATTTGTATCTCGAGATGATTTTAAGAACTTGTGTATGATTGAAAAACGTCTGGGTCATTTAATTGTCCGTAAAGAAATTGAAGGATTCGTCCCTAATAAAGACGTACCAATTTCAATTTTGAACTTTAAACCGACAAGAAAACCAGCACCAAAATTTTAAGTACTATTTCTGTGTAACTCATTTATTCACTTAATGAGCGACAAAAAAACGCCCATTTCTATCATAAAGAAATGGGCGTTTTTTTATTCAAATTACCTACAACAAATGCTTTAGTACTTCTTCTGTTTTTTGATAGCCTAAATCGATCATTTCCGCAGTACGTTCAAACTCAAAAGTACCACACGCATCACGTGCTATTTCCACCGTAATATCGGGCGGATAAGCGGCTAACTTCTGTCTCGCTATCGTACTTTGCATTGCATCAAACGCTTGATTTGCGATGTCATACATACCTAAATCAATTCTTGATGTTTTCGCTGTTAATGACCCAAAATAATCACTCACTTTACGATGAAAAGACGTATCGTTTTCAGATTCCGCCTCAGATATATCTATTTGTTTATCGGCAAAGTCGTCAATTTGATGTGTCATTTCACCCGCAAGATTCACCGCTAATGTAATATCAGAATGATCACCAAACGTCGGGGCAATAGGGACAGGGTTTAATACCCCACCATCAATTAACGTTCTGCCATTGAGTTCAATTGGCATTAAATACAGAGGCAATGAAATTGAAGCCCGCATTGCTTGAAGAAGCGGCCCTTTTTGTAACCACACTTCTTTTTCATTACTGATGTCTGCCGCAACTGCCGTGTATGGGATAGACAAATCTTCAATATTTAAGTCCCCTAAAAGATGACCCAGACGATTCATCACTTTATCGCCTTTTATTAAGCCGCCCTTACCCCAATTAAAATCCATTAGAGAAACAATATCTAACTTTGTCACTGTTCGCATCCACGCTTCAAACTCATCGAGTTTTCCTGCAGCATAGAAGCCACCAATAACCGTACCAATCGAGCAACCAGAAACAGAAACAATAGTAAAATCATGTTCCTCTAGCCAACGGATCACGCCAATATGAGCAAGACCTCTTGCACCACCACTGCCTAATACTAAAGAAACTGTTTTACCCATTACACTCTTCCTTTATGAGGTTAATTCTGTATCAGTAACGTCTTATTCTGACGTAATATCGGCAAATTGAGCGACCAATGTATGTTGTAAATCTTGTGGCGACAATCCAATATCAAGTCCCCTTTTTCCACAACTCACGTACATGGTTTTAAATTCTTCAGCACTGATATCAATCACCGTTTTCAAACGCTTCTTTTGACCAAGAGGACTCACTCCTCCCATCACATAACCACTGCTTTTTTGTACTAATGCTGGATCCGCCATTTTGGCTTTTTTGCCTTTAACGGCTTTAGCAATTAATTTCATGCTTAATTGCTTTGCCACTGGAATAATGCCAACAACCAGATCTTTTTCATCCACTTGTACAACCAGCGTTTTAAACACCTCTTCATGAGGTAAACCCAACTTTTCAGCCGCTTCAAGTCCATAAGCTTGCGCTTTAGGATCATGATGATACTCAAGCACCTGATGATCTATTTTTAATTTCTTTAATAATTTTGTTGCTGGGGTCATGTTGCACTCTTTAATGCTTAAAGTAAGTTCTCTCTGGTCGCCCCACACTGCCATAAGACAGATCAGCACTCAACTCTCCAGAGCTAATCAAATATTCGAGATAACGACGTGCTGTTGTTCTGCTTGCGCCAAAGAGTTCCCCCGCCTGATCTGCGGTTAATTTAGTTTTACTCTCAAAAAGACGTCGTACCTTTTCTAAAGTTACTCCATCAATTCCTTTTGGTAAACGAGTAACTTGCGATGCGGCCCCAGAATGTAGCATCGCATCCACCATTGATTGATCAATATCAAGCCGAGCAGTCAGTTGTTTCTTTTGGCTCAAATACTTATTTATGGACTCTTCTAATCGGCTAAAGATGACCGGTTTTAGCAAATAATCAATCACACCACCACGCATGGCTTCTTGTAATGTATTTACGTCTCTGTCTGCGGTAATTAAAATGACGTCTGGGGAGTTTTCTTTTTGGCGTAGTTCACGCAAAATATCCAACCCATTACCATCAGGTAAATAAATATCGAGTAACACCATATCTGGGTTCAACACATCAAACAAGGTATCGGCTTCTTCTTTACTTGCGGCAATACCGATCACCTCAACCGCGTCTATTTTATCTAAATTACGACGATGTATTTCCGCAATAGCAATGTCATCTTCGACAATAACGATGGTTACTTTACTGCTCACTCAATATCCTTATTTCATTCTTTTTATCATGACGACTTTTTAAGCCATTCTTTTGGTAAATAGATGGTCATCACTGTACCTACGTCCGTTTCACTGTGTACCGTGAACTCACCTCGATAGTGATCAACAAGTTGCTGAATTAAATGCAGTCCAACACCTCTTCCCTGATCTGATTTGGTAGAAATGCCTCTTTTAGTCAGTTGCTTTAACGTTAGCGATTCTGGTAACCCACAGCCTCTATCTTCCACCTCAATGATCAACTCTTGACCAAAATCAGTCACACTCACTACGATGGGATATGTGCTCTGCTTTGCCACACTTAACGTAGCATCAAAGGCATTATCGATAAGGTTACCAATAATCGTGACCAAATCTTCTGCACGAATATGCTCAGGTAATAAGCCTAACTGTGTCCCTTCTTCTATTTCGAGTTGTAAACCAAGCTCTCTTGCTCGTTCACTTTTTCCTAAAAGCACCCCCGCAATCATTGGTTCTGAAATACTCTCTCTTAAGAATTCAATTAACTTTTGATAGCGAAGGCTTTCTTGACCAATTATCTGTTGAACTTCTTCAATGCGACCAAGTTGAATTAACCCACTAATGGTATTTAATTTATTACGGTGTTCGTGCGTTTGTGAACGCAGTAAATCTGCGTATTGCTTCACTTGAGACAGCTGAGTCGTTAACTCACTGATTTCGTCTTTACGCCTAAAACTCGATACCGCGCCAATGACTTCGCCATCCATTTGAATCAATTCACGGTTCGCTATTACCGCTTGTCCGTTCAACAATAATTCGATGTCATGCTCTGATTTATGTGTCACTAATAATTTGGTGAGGTCACTGTCTGGTAATACGTCGGAAAAAGGTCGATTCAGAGAGCGTTTAGGGTCAATACCTAAAATCTCACACGCACTGTTATTAATTGAACGTAATTTACCACTCGCATCAATACTTAATACGCCCTCTCGTAACGTAGAGAGGGTGACTTGTTGTTCTTTATACAAACGCCCAAACGCTTCTGGCTCAAAGCCAAAAATCGACTTTTGAAAGCGACATGCAATGTAATTGGCAATAATGGCATTCGCAAAAATAACAAGCACCGCCATCCCTAAGAAGAAAAATAAAAAATGAGATACTTTACTGTCTATAGTCGTCAATAAATAACCGACAGACACCACCCCAATAATCTCACCAGAGTCATCTAGGATCGGTGTTTTACCCCGAACTGATTTACCTAGCGATCCCTTAGCATAAGAAATATAAGAATGACCAAACAGCAAAGCTTGCTGATTGTCCCCCCCTTGCATTGCTTTACCTATGCGTTCCTTTATTGGATGAGCGATACGTATGCCTTTCTCATTACCAACAACAATAAATGCCGCACCAATGGATGAGCGAAGACGCTCTATTTTTTCTGCAATGATTTCAGGATCATTATTTTTAACGGCTAATATTACGTGAGGAGATTGAGATAGAAACGTCGCAATACCGAGCGCCTTTTCACCACTGTCTTGAGATTCCCAATGCTTTACATAAAAGAAGGCACACACAGATAAAATAAATAACTTCCCTATCCCTGAAATAGTCATTACTGATAGTAAACGACGTCGGAAACTTAAATCACGCCAAGACATTACTTCATCATTCCTTGATAATAAAACTGACAATAAATCGTATCACACGCTGTTAACCTATTCTTAAACCTTGTTCATACTCTTTGATCACAGCTTATAAATATTTCCATCAATTCCACATTATTTTTAGGTAATTCATTCTGTCTCCCCCTATTTATGTGGTATAAAACAGGCGCTTCTTTTCTGGTGTTTAACTCTTTCCTAAAGGTTCCCGTTATTATGAAAAGCGATATTGAGATCTGCCAAACTGCGACACTTATAAGAATGAAAACGATTGCGTCTAACTTAGGGCTGCATGATGATGACATTACGCCACAAGGTCGCTATAAAGCGAAAGTCAATATTGATGCCTTAAAACACCTTGAAGATAAACCAAGTGGAAAACTTATTTTGGTTACCGCAATCACTCCAACGCCTTTAGGGGAAGGAAAAACGGTAACAACCATAGGATTAGCACAAGGCTTAGCTAAATTAGGGGAATCCGTCAGTGCTTGTATTCGTCAACCCTCAATGGGTCCCGTTTTTGGGGTAAAAGGCGGTGCAGCGGGTGGTGGTTATAGCCAAGTCGCTCCTATGGAAGAATTAAACCTACATTTAACAGGTGATATCCATGCAATAACGGCCGCACATAACCTCGCTTCCGCCGCTATTGACGCACGTATTTATCACGAACAACGTTTGGGTTATAACATTTTTTCAGAAAAGAATGATCTCCCCGCATTACGTATTGATCCAACCCAAGTGGTTTGGAAACGAGTGATGGACCATAATGACCGTGCTCTACGCATGGTGACCATCGGAAAGAATGAAGACAATAAAACCATTAATGGTTATGAACGCGAAGATGGTTTCGATATAACTGCCGCTTCAGAATTAATGGCCATTCTCGCTTTAGCCACTGACCTTCAAGATCTTCGTCAACGTATCGGTCGCATTGTTGTTGCTTATAACCTTGATGGACAGCCTATCACCACAGAAGACTTGCAAGTGGCTGGCGCAATGACAGTCACAATGAAATTCGCAATCAATCCAACGTTAATGCAAACACTTGAAGGCGTTCCAACGTTCGTTCATTCTGGGCCATTCGCAAACATCGCTCATGGTAACTCGTCGATTATTGCTGATAACATCGCCTTAAAATTGCCCGATTGTGCCGTGTTAGTGGCCACATTACGTGGAATAAAAGCAAATTCGGGATTGTTTCCTCTATCATCAGGTCAATCCTTACCTAAAGCACTCTTTGTACCAAATCAAGAGGCATTAATTGCAGGATTAGATAATTTACATTGGCACATCAAAAACTGTGCTAAATATGGGTTGCCTGTTGTTGTTGCCATAAATCGATTCCCTGAAGACACTCAAGAAGAGCTCGATTTTTTAGCTGATTGGGTTACGAGTCAGTCTTCTGAACTAAATGTTGATGTTGCCATTAGTGAAGCATTTGGAAAAGGAGGCGAAGGCACTCGCGAACTCGCCCAAAAAGTGCTCATCGCATGCGCACAAGAAACAGAGTTTACGCCACTTTATACTCCAGACATGAGTTTACTAGACAAATTAACCGCTGTAGCCATAAAAGGATATGGCGCTGAACGCCTTGAACTTTCAGAAAAAGCACAGCAACAACTCGCGATGTTTGAACAGTTAGGCTATCAACACTTATCAGTATGCATGGCAAAAACACCGGCATCGATATCGACTGATGGCAACATTAAAGGCGCTCCAACTGACTTTATTGTACCGATTCGTGAATTACGATTGTGTGCTGGTGCAGGCTTTGTATATGCCTTATGTGGCAACGTGATGACAATGCCTGGCTTGCCTGAAAAACCCGCATTCATGAATTTAGATATTGATAGTAATGGAAACATCACAGGGCTAAGCTAAGATCACATTACTTAATGTAGATCATGTTCTATGTGTTACATTTACTGTTAATCTAGCTTCAACTTTTTATATAAATTTAAATAATAATTTTGAGGTTATCCTAATGGATATGACTAATGCTCAACGCTTGATCCTTTCAAACCAGTATTATCTGATGTCACAAATGGATCCAGAAAACGCGGAAAAATACCAACGCCAACAACTGATTGTTGAACGTGGTTATGAACTGCAAATTCGTGAATTAGACAAAGATTTTGGCAGTATCTCTGAAACAGAATGTCGTGAAATTATCGACTTCATGGAGATGTACCATGCAATGCAAGAATCTTACAATATGCTGATCCCTGAATGCCAAGCAAAAGTAGATGCACGTCGTTTACAGTTTTTAGGTTTTGATATTGCGACTGAAGCACAGCAAGTAAACTATGTGCGTTTCCTTACAAACTCTGAAGGTCTATACCCTCAGTTTGATAAAGCGGATCATCATTTTAATAGCCAAATGCCTATGATGGACAAGTACCGTCGTATGTTAACAACATGGCGTAACTGCCCACGTCAATACCATTTATGCTCTACTGAAATGGCGCAAATTTTTAACGCATAATCAGAACACAGTAACTCAATTCTAAATCCTCGCTCTTGCGGGGATTTTTTATATCCGATCTTCACTGAATATTATGCCCTTAAATAAAAAATCCTCGCTAACGAATTAGCGAGGATTTGAGTATTCTAACCTGATTGATAATTAACTAAAAATCCACCCTTATAGATAAACAGCAATATCAATATTATTGGTCAGATTAGAATTCATAGCGAAGACCTAAGTGGTAGTAATCTTCTTCAGCGTCGTTCCAGCTCATCACGTTAGTGCTCGCAGGTACTGCTTTGCCATTTTCACCGTTACGCATCACGTAACTTGTGTAGATAGAAGAACGAGCCGTTAAGTGGTATTGAACTTCAAAGGTAGTATCTTTGTATTCCGCTTCATCACCACCGCTGTTTTCTAATGAGCGGTAGCCCATGCGCGCTGTCCAATCATCATTGATGTTGTATACCGCTGTTAATTCATAGCTCTTATCTGTTGATTTATCAGAGTACACACCTTCGATTTCATCTTGGTTATACATTGCAGCAAGCGTTAATTCATTCAGTTTGTATTGAAGACCCGCACCCCAGAATGTGTAATCTGCATCTGGATTATCTGCGTTTTCACCGGTACTGTTTGCTTGGTATGCTATAACAGGTGCTAATGTACCCGCGTTACCTAAATCAAATGTGTAGCGACCTACTGCATTGTAAGAACCATCTTGGTCTGAATCTGAGTTACCTAAAATGTAAGCAACTGACATATCAAACGCACCAAAACTGTTTTGATATTGAATAGTGCCATCTTGGCGGAATGTTTGAGCTGCTGAATTATCAACTAACTCCATTTGACGACCTAAAACCACATCAGAAGCCGCAAATACATCGCCTAAATCAGAAAGCATAATGATGCCTGAAGCAACACGACCAAAAGTCACTTTACCCGCTTCAGAAGCGTCAATACCCGCCCATACGTAACGAGGTGACCAATCGCCATTGCCGCGAGCTTCAGCCGCATTTACTTGATATTCTGCCCAACCAATAACAGACACTTTATCATTAACGACTTGAGAGCCACCTAGACCGATACGTGCATCAAAATTACCAACTGAATCGCCCTCTTCACCCATGCCTGCACGGTCAGTAATGTTAAAACCTAGACGGCTATATACATCAATTGTCGAACCATCTTCTGCTGTGTATACCGTTGTTGCTGATGCAGAGCCAGCCATAAGTAGTGCTGGTACCGCTAATGCTAAAAGTGTCTTTTTCATGTTATATACCCTATATTTTTGAACTTATATTGGTTTGACGGTTCTATAAGTTGAACGCCTAACTCAAGAATTCTTGCAATCCATACATGTTTTGTCGAATCCGTTGACAGCAATCATGCAACATTAATTCGCTCTGCAAAATTAATAGAGTAAATAGTTTGAACGTGATCAAAAACAAGTGACGTAAAAAAATATAAATCAAGGATAAACAGCAAGATATGAAAGTCTAAACCTTTTTAAATTTAGACTTTTTTAACTTCATTTCGATCGAGATCACACATTAATACGAGAACCAAATAAAGTAGAGTGAGCCTGATCACTTAATTTTTATAACAAAAAAGGTCTTATTAGTTTCTATTAGCCGCTGTATTTGAAGTAAATCACATTATGAACGTTGAGATTCTAAAGTAATTATCGCTATAGAATATTTATCCGTGGCTCTTTTTATTCCGCCAATGAAGAAGTACACTTCGGCTAAACTAATTTTCAGGTGTTTCCATGTCTTATCAATGCCCTTTATGCCAGCACGAATTACACGTTACGCATAATCAATATCGCTGTGAAAATAATCATCAATTTGATAATGCAAAAGAAGGGTATGTGAATCTCATGCCTGCACATCATAAACGCTCGAAGAACCCGGGTGATAATAAAGAGATGATGCAAGCAAGACGTGCTTTTTTAGAAGCAGGACATTACCAACCTATGCAACAGCTGGTTGTTGATTTTTGTCAAACCTACCTTACTGATGAATCATCTACCTTATTAGATATCGGTTGTGGTGAAGGTTATTACACTGCCGAAATTCAGAACCGCCTTGTAGAAAGACGCGCTCAAGTATTTGGACTAGACATATCAAAAGTAGCGATTAAATTTGCCGCAAAACGTTATCCAAACTGTCAATTTAGCGTGGCATCGAGCCATCGTTTGCCTTTCTCTGATCAAAGTTTAAATGGCATTGTTCGCATTTATGCGCCATGCAAAGCCGAAGAGTTACAACGTACGATTAAAGACGAGGGTTATTTGTTTACTGTAACCCCTGCAAGTCATCACTTATTTGAGCTACGTGAAGAAGTTTATGGTGAAGTACGCTTACACGATGAAGCCGCTGAGGAAATTGAAGGCTTTGAATTGGTAAAAGAAGAAAAGCTTACTTACGATATGTCATTAACGGGCATTGAAGCATTACATTTACTGGATATGACGCCTTTTTCATGGAAAGCCACACCTGAATTTAAACATGATTTAGCAAATAAAACATCGTTCATCTGTAAAGCTGATTTCATGATAAGAGCTTATAAAAAATAAACCTACCAATCAATCTCAAAAATAAGAATGCGAGATAACCCATTAATTTTAAATGGGTTATCTTTATAAAGTACAATAAAAATAGCTCGCAATTTAACAATAACGCAACATCCAGAAAAACATAATCCCAAAAGGTCTAGACTAAAAGCATTAGATAATACGTCCATTTTAAAATAAAAAATAACTAAAATGACTTATGCCTAAAGCCAATACTTTTTGATGATTATCAATATGGATGGAGCCTATGAAATATGTATTTATATGCCTTATTTGTTTGTTTTCGACCAACAGCCTAGCAAAAATAGACAGTATCTATTTATCTTCAGGGTTACAAAAGTCATCGTTAACTTTAAATGGCGCAGAAATTGACTTAGAAGATAGCTTGTTCATTAAAGCAGGTTATCCGTTCATGTTAGCCCCAAATTATTTTCTAATTCTTGAATTTGAATATAATAAAATAGGTAACTTTGAACGAAATGTTTCTGACGGCCTTAATTATGAACGAACCAACGTCGATGCAAGCTCTTATGT
>SAMEA5043647__coassemble_52_pt1 | contig 103615 bp, 96 predicted proteins | sample SAMEA5043647__metabat2_low_PE_001 | metagenome-assembled genome bin SAMEA5043647 (sample SAMEA5043647) | Gadus morhua | reverse complement strand
AGACAGGCATAACCCGCAACACGTTGCGGGTTTTTATCAATCGTTTCTGTCTCTATAATATTAGATAGATAAGAATAGACCTGCGATTGTTGCTGACATTAAGTTAGATAATGTACCAGCAGCAACGGCTTTCATGCCCATTTTAGCGATGTCATGACGACGTTCAGGAGCAAGGCTACCTAAACCACCAAGTAGGATAGCTACAGAAGAAAGGTTAGCAAAACCACATAGTGCGAATGAAATGATTGCTTTCGTTTTCTCAGACATTTCAACGCCAGTTTGTGCAACTAACATGCCGCCATCAGCAACGTCTTTTAGGTAAGGTGCAAAGTTTAAGTAAGCAACGAATTCGTTAACTACTAATTTTTGACCTAAGAACGAACCTGCAACTGTCGCTTCTTCCCACGGCACACCGATTAGGAAAGCAACTGGAGCGAATACGTAACCAAGAATAAGCTCTAGCGTAATTTCTGGCATACCGAACCAACCACCAACACCACCTAGGATACCGTTGATTAGAGCGATTAGACCGATGAATGCAAGAAGCATTGCACCTACGTTTAACGCAAGTTGCATACCTGTTGCAGCACCTGCTGCAGCAGCATCGATTACGTTAGCTGGTTTGTCGTCGCCTTTGTTATCAAGTGCATCAAATTGATCAACCGGTGTTTCTGTTTCTGGTTTAAGAATTTTAGCAAATAGAAGACCACCAGGAGCTGCCATGAATGAAGCCGCGATTAGGTATTCTAGAGGCACGCCCATAGACGCATAACCAGCAAGTACACCACCAGCAACAGAAGCTAGACCACCACACATTACGGCAAACAATTCTGATTGAGTCATTTTTGGAATGAATGGACGAACAACTAGAGGTGCTTCTGTTTGACCAACGAAAATGTTCGCTGTAGCAGAAAGAGATTCCGCACGAGAAGTACCCAGTGCTTTTTGAAGAGCACCACCTAAGAAGTTAATCACAACTTGCATGATACCAAGGTAATAAAGTACCGCAGTCAGTGATGCAAAGAACACGATTACAGGAAGTACACGCAGTGCGAATACGAAACCGCCACCACCAAATACTTCAAACATTTTATTCGATACTAAGCCACCGAATAAGAATTCGATACCCGTGTTACCGTAGTTGATTACATTCGCAACCGCTTCAGATGCACCTAACAGTACATCACGACCCACAGGTACGTATAGTATGAATGCACCTAGAATAAATTGAATGGCAAAAGCGCCACCGACAGTACGTAGATTGATTGCTTTGCGGTTATCAGATAGAAGTACTGCAAAAGCAAGCAGTGCTACAATCCCAACCAAGCTCATTAACAGGCTCATAGTTAAAAGTTTCCCTAAAATTGATTGTTGGCGTGTTTCAAATTAGCGGGGGCGATTATACTCATTGAACCACCAAGAAAGTAATGCCGCTGTCACATATTCTGCTAACGTACATCATACATTCATTCATTAGTGTCATCATACATTCATTCATTAGTGTGATCTTTATCACTAACGAATATCTAAAGATTCATCAATTACATCTAAAGCAATGACTAATAACTCAAATCCCAAACAAATGATTGGCATTTCTGTAAACAGCATTCGCAATCGTTTCCCTCGGTTCTTTTCGTATAAAAATTAAACATTCTAGGATATTAGAGACTTTATCAGGGGTATTAGGCGTGCCTTGAAATCCAGATAATGGCATATCTGGCGCGTCAGTTTCTAACATCAACCACTCTAAAGGAAGCTCAGAAATTGTTCTTTTTGTTTTCATCGAACGATCATAACTAATCACTCCCCCTACACCGATGAAAAAACCGAGTTTAATAAATGCTTCGGCTTGTTGCGTACTACCACTAAAACCGTGGATCACCCCACCTTTCAATGGTTTTATCTCTCGTAATATTTTCAATACCACATCATGACTTTTACGGCTGTGGATAATCAAAGGTAATTCGTACTTTACAGCTAACTTACATTGCATTTTAAATACGTTCATTTGATGTTTTTTATCGTACTCTTGATTCCAAAAATCCAACCCACACTCACCAATAGCGACGCATTTATTCGCCTTATTCGCCTTATTCGCCAATAATACCTCTAACTTTTTCACATCATCTTCATCGTTCTCAGTTAAAAATTGAGGGTGAATACCTAATGCATAATAAAGTTCGGGATATTGATGAGAGAGTCGTTCTACCGTCTCCCAATTACTTGAATTAACACTAGGAATGATCAGTTTTTTCACACCAACAGAGCGTGCCTTTTCTAAATAAAAAAGCTCATTGTCTTTAAAAGGCGGAAAATCAAAATGACAGTGCGAATCAATCAGTTTTGTTGTCATTGCTTATCTCTTCTTTTTTATAAGGCACACAACTGCGTTTATTTTCTGGAGTTAACCCTAACGAGAGGCACCAAGCGTCATATTTTTTAACCCACAGCTTTATTGTCTTCCAAATCATAATCACCATCTCCCTTTAAACAGCAATACTATAGATACAAAAACGGAGCCTACATAGGCTCCGTTTAATTATATTCACTTTAATAAATTAGTGTTCACGCGTTGCTCTAAATTGAACATCAGGAAAGCGTTCTATCGCTAAATTCAAATTAACCATCGTTGGGGCGATATACGTTAAGTTATTGCCACCATCTAATGCTAGGTTAGTTTGATTCTTACGCTGGAATTCATCTTGCATTTTGCCATCAGAACATTCAACCCAACGAGCGGTTGCAACACTGATGCCTTCATAAATAGCTTCTACGTTATATTCAGATTTCAAACGAGAAACAACCACATCAAACTGAAGAACACCAACCGCACCAACGATCAGATCATTGTTTTGTAATGGACGAAAAACCTGTACAGCACCTTCTTCAGATAATTGCACAAGTCCTTTCAGCAATTGTTTTTGCTTTAGTGGATCACGAAGACGAATACGACGGAACAGTTCAGGGGCAAAGTTAGGGATCCCTGAGAATTTCAAATTTTCACCTTGAGTAAAGGTATCACCAATTTGAATCGTACCGTGGTTATGCAAGCCAATGATATCACCCGCATAGGCCACTTCAGCACGAGCACGATCACCCGCCATAAAGGTTACCGCATCAGAGATACTGATGTTTTTACCTGTACGAACGTGGTTCATTTTCATGCCTTGAGTATAAGTACCAGACACGATTCGCATAAAGGCGATACGGTCACGGTGTTTAGGATCCATGTTTGCTTGGATTTTAAACACAAAGCCAGAGAATTTTTCTTCTGTCGCTTCAACTGGACGCTCTGTCGCTTCACGGGTTTGCGGCGCAGGAGCCCATTCAGTCAAACCTTCAAGCATATGATCAACACCGAAGTTACCTAGTGCCGTACCAAAGTAGACTGGCGTTAGCTCTCCTTTAAGGAATAGCTCTAAATCAAATTCATGAGCAGCACCAATAACCAGCTCTAACTCTTCTCGAACACTGAGCGCAAGTTCATTACCGATTGCAACATCAAGCTCTGGGTTATCAAGGCCTTTGATCGTACGCACTTCTTGGATCTCATGGCCATGACCAGATTGATACAAGATCGTTTCATCACGGTGAATGTGATAAACACCTTTAAATTCTTTACCACAACCGATAGGCCATGAAATAGGAGCACAAGCCATACCTAGCTCGCTTTCTACTTCATCAAGCACTTCCATTGGGTCTCGTACTTCACGGTCCATTTTGTTCATGAACGTTACGATTGGCGTATCACGTAAACGCGTTACTTCCATCAATTTACGAGTACGATCTTCGACACCTTTCGCGGCATCGATAACCATTAGACATGAATCTACCGCAGTTAAAGTACGGTAGGTATCTTCCGAGAAATCTTCGTGTCCAGGAGTATCAAGAAGGTTAACTAGGCAACCGTTAAATGGAAATTGCATTACTGACGTAGTTACCGAGATACCACGTTCTTTTTCCATTTCCATCCAGTCTGATTTTGCGTGCTGGTTTGAACCACGACCTTTTACCGTACCCGCTTTTTGAATCGCGTTTCCGAATAATAATACTTTTTCAGTAATGGTTGTTTTACCCGCATCCGGGTGAGAAATGATGGCAAACGTTCTACGTTTACCCACTTCTTGTAAAAAAGACATAAGCGTTGATAATCCTGTAAGATTTCAGAAAGGATGTAATTAATCGAGATTATACTCAAAGACGTTCATTATCTAAAGCATCGAATTAAAATAACCTTCGCGATTAGATAATAGGCATTAGAAGAATATATAACTCATGATAATCGCGTCTTCTTTACCATTCGATGTTGGGTAATAATCATGACGACGCGTCACTTCATTAAAGCCTTCAGATTCATACAATGAAATGGCTTTTGCATTACTTTCACGTACTTCTAGCCATGCAGACTCTGCTTTTTGTTCCATGCACATATCAATAAAAAATTCAGTTAATTTACGACCAAACCCTTTCCCTTGATACGCAGGATCAACAGCAACATTAAGTAATGTGACTTCTCCAACGACATTCTGAGCATAAAAATATCCGACGACCTTTCCCTCGACCAACATCACTCGGTGTTGAGCACAGCGACTTTCTAAATCGCGGATCATAGATTCAGCCCAAGAGTGTGAATGAGCAGTTTGCTCAATACGCCAAATATCATCTAAATGAGATTCGGTTATCAATTGAATATTAATTGTCATAAGAACAAATTTGTCGCCATAGGTCGCGTCGTAATTGAGTATTTGTATGCATTTCAGATAAAAGAGGAGAATTCAGTATCTGAACCCCTTCCAATTCAGTAACAGGCACACCAGAGAACCAACACCAATTTAAATGGTGTTCAGCCACATACTCTAACGACTCGGAAGAAAGAAATAACGCCTGTTCAGGTTTCAGCTTCATACTCGCAAGTACTTTGCCAAATAAATAAGCATCACGCTCTGTAGGAATTGATTCAGCAATAAAAAGTAACTGACACGTTTCAGGTAATGAAATAGTGCTTGTTTCTAATGTAGGAAAATATTCAGCGTGGCGGATCTGCCAAACAGAAATATCCATCTCATTCAAAAACTGTAACGCTTGTTTTGGCATGTCAATTTACCCTTAGCTTTGAGGCAAAGAATTTTAACAACATTCTAGAGCTGATGCCACTTGAAGCGTCTTAAAAAGTAAACACCTCATCATTTTTACCTTTACCTGACTTTCAATAAACTACAATTGGATAATGTGCCGCTCTATTTTTATACGAGGTCTATCATTATGAAGAAACAATTGCTGACGACCGCAGGGATTTGCTCGGCAATAGCCATCGTTATATTTGTCATTTTACTTAATACCGTAGCGGTAAACACAGCATATGCAAAAGGTAACGATGAATGGATTCTAATTGGTGAAAACGTAATTAATTTAAAAACTGAAACCGATAAAATAAAACCTATCGCATTAATCAAAAAAGACCACAATTAATTGTTTTAAGCTAAGAAAATTTAACTGGCGTAGTATAAGAAAAGAAAATGTAGCTCTGTGGGAACGTAAATAATGATACCAAACATGACGTTAATCACTTTTAACGCTTTCACACCTTGAATATTCACGAAACTGATAATACCATTAGTATTCACAATAGAAATACAAGAGGTTAACATATGAACATGAAGAAACAGCTTATTTTAAGCTCTGGCTTATTCTCTTTATTATCAGTACTCACCCTAGGTTTCTTAGTTAGTATTTCATAAACCATTAATGCTCTCTATGTTATTTTTAACATAAATAGAGAGCATCTACTTTCTACAAATCGTTAAATTCAGGGCAATATTCAATTAAACCTGAACGATCGGCTAAAAACTCAGCATCACACGCTTTTACCATAAAAGCACCTTCTGGCACTTCCCATTGGCATGACATGTTATATTTTTCAGCCGCTTCAAAACCAAAACGCTGATAATAAGCCGGATCGCCTAAAACGACACACACCGGATAACCAAGTTCTGTTAGTGTTTCAAACGCTTCTTTCATCATTGCCGTCGCAACACCTTGCTTTTGATATTCTTTTTTAACACACAGTGGCGCTAATCCTTGCCAAGCGATGTCTTCACCATTAATCGTCACAGGGCTAAATAAACAATGACCAATCAACTCTCCGTCATCATTACAAGCAACCAATGATAAGGTTAAGTGACTGTTTTCACGTAAAGACATCACAAGTTTAGCTTCAGCAGTAGTATCAAAAACTGATTTTACTAATAGATCAATAGTAAGAATATCAGCGGGTGCTTCAGTTCTAATAAGCATTAAGGCTCTCTTTTACTTCAATCTTTTGCAAACCTTGTTGTACAAAATTTGCCAAAGTCATTAATGCTTGGTTTAAAGGTTTAGGCAGTGAATCAAGATCAACACTGTCCATTAAGTTTTTCACTTCAAGACCAAGCTCTGTATCACCTTCAATTTTTAGGCGACGTTGAAAAAATAGAGTATCTGGATCTTCTTTACGGCCAGCAATTAAAATAAGATCATTTAATTCACCGCTAAAGCTCACATCATCAACTTCTATTTTGTCCGAGACTATCAGTTTTTCATCTTGATAACTGATAAACCACTGCAATTCGAGATCAAGAATCGAAACTTTCAACCATTTATCTTCAAGAAACTCAAAATCACCGTCTTCAAGCGCTTCATGAAAGACTTGTTTCAAACCTTCGAGTAAGATCTTCTTCTGCACCGATACTGGTACAACCTTCGCCGGTACTTTTAAGACAGAGGCCGCATTTTCTACTAACGTTGAACGAATTTTATTAAACACTCTCAATTTCCATCACATTTGGTCGATAACTGTAGGTCAGTATAAATTGATTGATTGAGTTCTAACCTGTTTCGCATCAAAAAAACCACTTATTGCGAATAGAGGTGGATAATAGGGTTTCATTCAATGTATATTTTATCGTCCAAATTATTAATAGCTAAAATACCAATGAATCTGGTCGTAATTTGTCTTATTTACTAAAGCGGTAACCACTATGTCTCTTGCTCAAATACAACATTGGCTTCCTTTACTAACAGACAATAGCCCCTTCTTGTTTGCCATTCTGGATTCAGACCATAAATACGTTACGGTGAATAACCGATATAGTGAGATAAGTGGATTAAATCGAGAATCACTCTGTGGTCGAACTGATCCTGAAATTTTAGGTGAGCATTTCTATTCTTCATTAAAATCCTACTATGACCGAGCATTCAATGGCGAAAAAATAGAAGCTGAAATCACCTTAAATGATCATCGCTTTGAAACCAGTCTTCATTTTAGTTTATTTCCAATAGAGCAAGATGGTAATACTTATATTGTATTCCATGCTGTCGATACATCAGAACGACAGCTCTTACTTAATTCATTAGAAGAGAGTGAGTCAAAATATCGTAAGTTAACCGAGCTTCTCACTGATGCGGTTTTCTTATTAGAAGGCGACATCATCGTTTCTGCCAATACCGCATCAGCCACAATATTAGGGTTTAATAAACCATCAGAGTTTATTGGTGAAAGCATTGAACAATTATTCAGTTCACCATCAAAAACTAAATCGTTATCTGAATTAATTACTGCTCTTCCTTCTGAGCAACAACTCGTTGTTCGAAGCTCTGCTAATTGTGCAACTCGTGCTGAATTGAGTTTAAGTGTAGAAAAGACGCATGTTCTTGGTAGTACCGCTCATCTGGTTATCCTTAAAAATAAAAAACCAACAGAAAAAAATGTAGCCATTTGCTCACCTCAAGTTGATCTTTTAACTGGGATTTATAACCGCCACGGTTTTACTCATGTTATTGAGAAAATGATCAAAGAAGACATTCCATTTTTCATGCTCTATCTTGATATTGATAATTTTAAAAACATTAATGACTCTTTAGGCCACCACATTGGTGATCGAGTACTAAAAGAGATATCGACTCGCTTACAAAAACTGCTACCAAAACACGCCGTAGTTGGGCATTTAGGCGGCGATGAATTTGGCATTATCTTTCCGAAACCAGAACATAATCAAATCCTTGACCAACTTGCTGAAAAAATAATTAACTTAATAAATCAACCTTTTGATTTAGTACACTTTTCAAAACGATTAGCTTGCTCTATTGGCAGTGTTCAATACCCTATAGATGGAACAGATGCCCGTAGTTTGCTACAAAATGCAGATACTGCGATGTACGAAGCAAAAGATCGTGGTCGTAATCGTTTGATCAAATTCCATGATCAAATGAATAAAGAAGCAAGAATGCGTCTATGGTTAGAAATCGAATTACAAAAAGCACTGCAAAATAATGGACTCGAAGTGTGGTACCAACCAAAAGTCAGTGCCCGTGATTTCAGAATTAATGGCGCAGAAGCCCTCGTTCGTTGGAAACATCCGGTTGAAGGTTACATTAGCCCCGCTCGATTTATTCCTGTCGCAGAACGCTCAGGTTTAATAGAAACTCTCGGCAAAGTGGTTATGCGTGAGGTTTTCCAAACGGTAAAAGAATGGGGTAACCAAGGTATTTTACCCGGTCGTATTGCTATCAATTTATCTCCAGCACAATTTGGTAATCCACAACTCATTGAGTATATGGAAAGATTACTAAAAACGACCCAAGTCGATCCTAATTGCATTACCTTGGAATTAACAGAAAGTGCCGTAATGAGTGATGGTGAACATGCGATTCAGATGCTCGATGCCATTAAAAAACTGGGATTTACACTGTCGATAGATGATTTTGGAACGGGCTATTCTTCCCTTGCTTACTTAGCAAGATTCCCTGTCGATGAATTAAAAATCGACCGTGGTTTCATTAGTGAAATTGATACACTACCAAAACAAATTACCATTATTGAAAACGTGATTAATCTCGGAAAAAACTTAAATATGGACATTGTTGCTGAGGGAGTAGAAACAAGACAACAAGCAATGCTACTGTCCAGTTTAAATTGTGATTCGATACAAGGCTTCCATTTCTATAAGCCTCAGCCAAAACAAGAGATTGAAGCGCTATTAGTACAGAACAAACGCGCATCATCCTAGCAAATATCTCAACTTGATACCTAGAGAGAAACCACCACTTCCTAGGTATTACAGCCCCCTACTTCCAAGTTAAACAACAAATCACGACACTTAGTCCATTCCATTACCAAGTCTTTATTTTAAGGACAAAACAACAAAAAACCTGCCTTACATCAAGTTCCTTATTTTTCTTATCTCTATCATAGAGCATCAGATTTTTGTAACTAGGTATTCTCATGGAACTCCTCTGCCCAGCTGGTAATTTACCTGCATTAAAAACCGCCATTGATTGTGGTGCTGATGCTGTTTATATCGGCTTTAAAGACGATACAAACGCACGCCATTTTGCTGGTTTAAATTTCACAGGTAAAAAGCTTGAGAAAGCAGTGCAATATGTTCACGATAATAATAAGCATATTCATGTCGCGCTAAATACTTTTGCGCACCCAGACGGCTTCAATCGCTGGACAAAAGCGGTAGATAATGCAGCCGCAATGGGCATTGATGCACTTATCATTTCAGACATTGGTGTTTTAGAATATGCCGCTAATACTTACCCAGAATTAGAGCTGCATTTATCTGTTCAAGCCTCTGCAACAAACGTTGCTGCCATCGATTTCTATAAAAAGAATTTCAATATTAAACGCGTTGTCTTACCCCGCGTATTATCGATTCATCAAGTGAAGCAATTATCACGTAACTTAACCTCAGACGTAGATCTTGAGGTTTTTGCTTTTGGTAGTTTATGCATAATGTCTGAAGGGCGTTGTTATCTCTCTTCTTATATGACCGGTGAATCACCAAATACCGTGGGTGCTTGCTCCCCTGCAAAATACGTTCGCTGGCAAGAAACAGAAAACGGATTAGAATCACGATTGAATAATATTCTGATCGATCGTTATGGTGAAGGTGAAAACGCAGGCTATCCAACGTTGTGTAAAGGCCGCTTTGATGTTCAAGGAAAAACATTTCACGCATTAGAGGAGCCAACCAGTTTAAATACCCTATCTTTGGTTCCTGAGTTATTTTCAGCCAACGTCGCGTCAGTAAAAATTGAAGGTCGCCAACGCAGCCCTGCTTATGTTGAACAAGTAACTCGTACATGGCGTGCAGCTATTGATCGCTATAAAGCAAATCCTGAAGGTTATTCTGTTGAACCTCAATGGGATGCAACATTAGCGAATGTATCAGAAGGCACACAAACTACCCTTGGTGCTTACCATAAGAAATGGCAGTAGGAGAAAATAATGAAATATGCACTTGGTCCACTGCTGTATTTTTGGTCTAAAGATAATATAGAACAATTTTATCAACAAGCTTCAAATAGCCAAGCTGATATTATCTATTTAGGTGAAAGTGTTTGCTCTAAACGAAGAGAAATAAAACCTAAAGACTGGTTTTCAATAGCCAAGGATCTATCAAGTTCAGGTAAACAAGTTGTGCTGTCAACGATGGCTCTTTTAGAAGCGCCAAGCGAAGTCAATGCGATGAAAAAGTACATTGATAATGGCGATTTTATTATTGAAGCTAATGATGTGTCAGCAATTCAACTTGCCTCAGAAAGTAAGGTTCCATTTGTTGTTGGCCCTGCGGTTAACTGCTATAACGCCCAAACATTGAACTTATTCTTAAAGCAAGGTATGACTCGTTGGTGTATGCCTGTAGAGCTTTCACGTGAATGGCTCAACAATGTGCTAATACAATGTGATGAGTTGGGTATTAAAGGAAAGTTTGAAACTGAAGTGTTCAGTTATGGTTATCTTCCTTTGGCCTATTCTGCTCGATGCTTCACCGCAAGAGCCGAGAACAAACCAAAAGATGAATGTGAAACCTGTTGTATCAAATACCCAAACGGTATCACTGTAAATAGTCAAGAAGGTCAAGAAGTATTCACTCTTAATGGCATTCAAACTCAATCAGGTTATTGCTATAACTTAATTAATGATCTACCAAGCATGATTGATCTCGTTGATGTCGTCAGATTGAGTCCATTGAGCGTAGATACGTTTGATGAAATAAATAAATTCAAACTCAACGAAAAAGGGATTGAAAAGTATCAACTAAACGATTCCCGCCATTGCAATGGTTATTGGCATAATATTGCAGGGCTTGCTGTTCAAATGTAGCAGTGAGTTTTCGCTATAAATAAAAAGCCCTTATCTTTTAAAATAAGGGCTTTTTATATTATGAACCACTAAATAATCTATATTATTTAGTAGTCGCTTCCTTCTTTAATTCTTCTTTTTCTACACTGTCTTGCTCTGGGCTATTCTGCTTTTCTTTCACTTCTAACGCTTGCTGTTCTTTCTGTTTTTGTTCTTGTAATTCACGCAGCGTTTTAAAAATATTACCCAGTTCAATGAAAGAGTAACGATGTTCTACAAATTCATACACATTATTTGACATAGCTAACTTGTATAATGCAATCGCAGTAGGGTAATCCCCTTCATACTGATAACGCTTACCAAGGTAAAAATACCCTTCTGTTAGTTTCTGAGCAAGTGCGGTATTATTTCGAGTCGTCGTTAAGATTTTTTGAAAGAAAGCATCATCCGATGTTTCTTTTAAAATAACACCCGCTAAATCCCAACCAAAATCTTCATCTGTTCTTTCTTGGTACTGTATTTTAAATGCTTCTGTTGCGGCTGTTGCATCCACATTTAAACCAATCCAATATAACCAAATAGCACGGTACGGATCACTTTGTGCATCATTATAGTGTTTTTTTGCTATCTCATAAGCTTGGTCATAACGCTCACCATAATAAAGGGCAATCGCTAAATTTCGTTCTGCAAATTGATTCGATGGATCTAATTCTAAGGCAGAATCGAAGGCTTCATAAGCACCATCAAAATCGGTATTTTGCGTGTAGTAAACACCCAAAATATTAAATACATCACTCTGATCTGGTTTTAAATTTAAAGACTGAGTAAAGTCCACTCGCGCTAAGTCACGTAGTCCTAAACTGTCATTTATTAACCCACGATCATAAAACATTTTTGCACGAGTTACGTCGTCAATATCAGTGCGTAATAATAATTGATTAAGTCGAGAAAGTTGAATCTCTTGCTGAATACTCGGTTGTAAAGGCACTGCCATTGGCGGGTACATCCAACTTGAAGAATCCTTTGTTGATGCACATCCTGATAATATTAAGACGGCACTGACTAGCGTAATTCGAATCCAATTCACTCATTATCTCCTACAATAAATCTATTTTTAGTCGCCCTGATGCAAAAAAAAAGGGAGCATCTCTGCTCCCTTTATAACACGCTTTACATCAAAAGACTGTAATCAATCAGATTATTCTGCGTCTTTTACTTCAGTTGCAGCAACAGGGTTTAGCTCTGCAGTTGCTTCTTTAATACTTAGACGAATACGGCCTTGACGGTCTATTTCTAGTACTTTAGTTTGCACTTCTTGACCAACTTGTAGGTGATCTGCCACTTTCTCAATACGCTCTTCAGCGATTTGAGAAATATGAACTAGACCTTCTTTAGGACCAAGAACCGTTACGAATGCACCGAAATCAACGATACGCATAACTTTACCTGGGTAGATTTTACCCACTTCAACTTCAGCAGTAATTTCTTCGATACGACGGATAGCTTCTTTAGCAGCAGCACCTTCAGTCGCAGCGATTTTGATTGTGCCATCGTCTTCGATTTCGATAGTTGTACCCGTTTCTTCACAAAGAGCACGGATAACTGCGCCGCCTTTACCGATAACATCTTTGATCTTATCAGAGCTGATTTTCATTGTGTGAATACGTGGAGCGTATTGTGAGATATCTTCACGAGCGCCAGAGATTGCTTCATCCATAACAGTAAGGATGTGCTTACGCGCACCTTGTGCTTGGTTTAGAGCGATCTGCATGATCTCTTTAGTGATACCTTCAATTTTGATGTCCATTTGAAGCGCAGTAATACCTTCATTAGTACCCGCTACTTTAAAGTCCATGTCACCTAGGTGATCTTCGTCGCCAAGGATGTCAGAAAGAACAACGAAATCGTCGCCTTCTTTAACAAGACCCATTGCGATACCAGCAACAGACGCTTTAATTGGAACACCAGCATCCATAAGTGCTAGAGATGTACCACATACAGAAGCCATTGAAGATGAACCGTTAGATTCAGTGATTTCCGATACTACACGAACTGTGTATGGGAATTCTTCAACAGAAGGCATAACTGCAGCAATACCGCGTTTAGCTAGTTTACCGTGACCGATTTCACGACGCTTAGGAGAACCAACAAAACCAGTTTCACCTACACAGTATGGAGGGAAGTTGTAGTGTAGAAGGAAGTGATCTTTCTTCTCACCCATTAGGCTATCGATGATTTGAGCATCACGTTGTGTACCAAGCGTTGCAGTAACAAGTGCTTGAGTTTCACCACGAGTGAATAGAGCTGAACCGTGAGTACGAGGAAGAACACCTGTACGTACGTCTAGCGCACGAACCATGTCTTTTTCACGACCATCGATACGTGGGTGACCAGCAATAATGCGGCTACGTACTACTTTTTTCTCTAGAGAACCAAGCATGCCGCGGATTTCGCGTTCGTCTAGTGCTTCATTTTGAGCTAGAAGTGCTGCAACAACTTCACTTTTGATTGCGCCAACTTGCTCGTAACGCGCCATTTTTTCAGTAATTTGGTACGCTTCAGAAAGACGAGTTTCTGCAAGTTCAGCAACTTGTGCTTTAAGCTCTGCGTTTACTACTGGTGCTTCCCAGTTCCAAGACGGAGTTGCAACTTCAGCAGCAAATTCGTTGATCGCTTTGATTACTACTTGTTGTTGGTCATGACCAAATACAACAGCAGAAAGCATTTCTTCTTCAGATAGGTTATCTGCTTCTGATTCAACCATTAATACTGCGCCTTCTGTACCAGACACAACTAGGTCTAGTTTAGAGTTTTCAAGCTCAGTGTTTGATGGGTTAAGAACTAGCTCACCATTGATGTGACCAACACGTGCAGCACCGATAGGACCATTGAATGGTACACCAGCGATAGAAAGTGCTGCAGACGTTGCGATCATAGTGATCATGTCTGGGTTTACGTCAGGGTTGATAGAAACAACCGTAGCGATAACTTGAACTTCGTTTTTAAACGCACTTGGGAAAAGTGGACGAATTGGACGGTCAATTAGACGAGCCGTTAGTGTTTCGCCTTCAGAAGGACGACCTTCACGCTTAAAGAAACCACCTGGGATTTTACCAGCAGCGTAAGTACGCTCTTGGTAGTTAACTGTTAGTGGGAAGAAATCTTGACCCGCTACTGCTTCTTTCTTAGCAACAACAGAAACGAATACTGATGTATCGTCCATGCTTGCCATTACTGCTGCAGTTGCTTGACGTGCCATTACGCCCGTCTCTAGTGTTACGGTGTGGTTACCGTACTGGAATGATTTTACGACTGGTTTCTCGAACATTTTTTTTCCTTTGGCCTCAATACACATATATTTCTATCTGCGACTAAAACACTTTACGTAGATGGTTCAACATATTACCAGTCGCGACTAGTACAAATTTACTTAATAAAAGATAACTTGTAATAGTCGCGACCTAGTGGCCGACTTCGGTGACTGTAATACGATGAATAAGATTATATTGTCAAAGCGCACACTGCGATTTCAACGGCCACAGTATACCCCAATTAGGGCAATATGCGAGTTTCAGAATTGAAAAAGGGGAATTGCAGGCATAAAAAAAGGAGCGATAAACGCTCCTTTTTTCAAACTGTCTTTACAGACATCGCAAATTAGCGACGTAGGCCTAGACGTTTGATTAGATCTTGGTAACGAGTACTGTTTTTACCTTTAAGGTAATCAAGAAGCTTACGACGGCTTGAAACCATACGTAATAGACCACGACGGCTGTGGTGATCGTGCTTGTGATTAGCAAAGTGACCCTGAAGGTGGTTAATAGAAGCAGTAAGTAGTGCTACTTGTACTTCTGGTGAACCTGTATCGTTTTCACATTGTGCGTATTCTGCAACGATTGCTGCTTTAGTTTCTGCATTCAGAGACATAAATCTCTCCTGAGTAAGAGTGTTTAATATTTGCAGCAGCCAATCTCTGATTCAGCCACTACGCGAAGAGCGAATTATACGGATGAACAATAATAAAGCAATAAAAAAGAGTAAAAACACCAAGGCCTTTACTCTTTCTTAATTATATTGCTTCAATGCGACTTATTTGTCTTCTTCGATTTCATCTCTAAATACAACTAAACGCTTTGGTGCAACTCGACCATCATCATCAATATGACCAATACCAATAAATAAACGTTCTTCACCAGATGTCATGCGAACAATGCCATCTTGTGGAGCGCCAAATACTTGAACTGGCTGACCATGTAAAACATGATCGGCTAATTCTGTGATCATATTTACTTCAGGTAAATCTTGTACCGCGGAATCCATAGGCATTAATAGAGGATCAAGTAATTCACGAGGTGAAATCTCTTCACGATGTGCTTTCTCTAATAATGCTTCAAGGTGTTCAATCGTCACCATATTTTCATATGGGTAATTTGACACCCCAGTGCGGCGTAAATACGTTACGTGAGCACCACAACCCAACATTTCGCCAAGATCATCCGTTATTGTTCGAATGTAAGTGCCTTTTGAACAATGCACTTCCATTTCAACTTCATGACCTTCAAAACGGATTAATTCAATTGAATAAACCGTAATTTTTCGAGACTTACGAGGAACTTCAATGCCTTCACGTGCGTATTCATACAAAGGGCGACCTTCATGTTTTAACGCAGAAAACATTGATGGAATTTGATCGGTTGTTCCACGAAACTTGGCAATGCAACGTTCAAGCTGACCACGGTCAACTTTTACTTCACGAGTTTCAACCACTTCACCATCAGAGTCAGATGTATTTGTGCGTTCACCTAATTTAGCAACCACACGATAACGCTTGTCTGAATCCAATAAGAACTGAGAAAACTTCGTCGCTTCACCAAAACAAAGAGGCAGCATACCTGTAGCAAGAGGATCAAGCGCACCAGTATGGCCCGCTTTCTCTGCAAAGTAGATGCGTTTTACTTTTTGCAATGTATCGTTCGACGTAATTCCTGCCGGTTTATCAATTAAGATAACACCATCTATAGGACGACCCTTACGACGACGAGCCATTACTCTTCCCCTTCGTCAGATTCAGTACGACCTGATTCTGCCATTTTACGCTTATCTGTATTCACAACATCTGACACTAGGTTAGACATGCGCATACCTTCAACTAAAGTGTTGTCGTAAGTAAAACGTACTTCAGGCGTTAAACGGTGACGAATACGTTTACCAAGCATCATTCGAACAGGTACTTCGTGTTCTTTCAATGCCGCTAGACATGTTTCAGGCGTTTGCTCACCAACACAGAAAAAAGTAACGAATACTTTTGCGTAAGCAAGATCACGAGATACTTCAACATCTGAAATAGTCACCATACCGATGCGTGAATCACGAACTTCACGTTGTAGAATTACGGCTAATTCTTTTTGTAGCTGTTGCGACACACGTTGTGCGCGGCTAAATTCTTTTGACATATCATTTCTCACTTAGAAAGATGGGGGGCGTGGTAATTACCAGCCCCCCATGGTGTATTTAACAACCGATTACCCTATTATTTTTATTTAATAATAGGTGTAATTATAGTCAATTAATCAAGAGTACGTTGAATCTCAACAATTTCGAATACTTCGATTTGGTCACCAACGCGAACATCATTGTAGTTCTTAACGCCGATACCACATTCGTAGCCATTCTTAACTTCTGGCATGTCATCTTTAAAGCGACGTAGTGATTCTAGTTCACCTTCGTAAATTACGATATTGTCACGTAATACACGGATTGGGTTGTTACGCTTAATCGTACCTTCAGTAACCATACAACCAGCGACAGCACCAATCTTAGGAGATTTGAATACTTCACGTACTTGTGCAAGACCAATGATTTCTTGACGGAATTCAGGAGCAAGCATACCGCCCATCGCTTGTTTAACTTCGTCAATCAATTGGTAAATGATTGAGTAGTAACGAAGATCTAGGTTTTCATTTTCGATTGTACGACGTGCACTTGTATCAGCACGTACGTTGAAGCCTAAAAGAATCGCATTTGAAGCCGCTGCAAGAGTTGCATCAGTTTCAGTAATACCACCAACACCAGAACCTACGATGTTAACTTTAACTTCGTCAGTTGATAGTTTACGTAATGAATCAGCAATCGCTTCAACAGAACCTTGAACGTCCGCTTTAAGTACAACGTTACATTCAGCAACTTCACCAGCTTCCATGTTTGCAAACATGTTTTCTAGTTTTGCTTTTTGTTGACGAGCAAGTTTCACATCACGGAATTTACCTTGACGGTAGTTCGCAACTTCACGAGCTTTACGCTCATCACGAACAACAGTCGCTTCATCACCTGATGCTGGAACGCCTGAAAGACCAAGAATCTCAACAGGAATTGATGGACCAGCACTGTCGATGTCTTTACCGTTTTCATCACGCATAGCACGAACACGGCCATACTCTTGACCACAAAGAACGATGTCACCCTTGTGTAAAGTACCTGATTGAACAAGAACAGTAGCAACTGGACCACGACCTTTATCAAGACGAGATTCAACAACAACACCTGATGCCATACCTTCTTTAACTGCAGTTAATTCAAGTACTTCAGATTGAAGAAGGATAGCTTCTAGAAGACCTTCAATGTTAGTGCCTTGCTTAGCAGAGATGTGAACAAACATGTTCTCACCGCCCCACTCCTCAGGAATAACGTCATATTGAGCAAGCTCATTTTTAACGTTATCTGGGTTAGCGCCTTCTTTATCGATTTTGTTTACAGCAACAATCAGAGGTACACCAGCCGCTTTTGCGTGTTGGATAGCTTCGATTGTTTGTGGCATAACGCCATCATCTGCAGCAACTACAAGTACAACGATATCTGTCGCTTGAGCACCACGAGCACGCATAGCTGTAAACGCTGCGTGTCCAGGAGTATCAAGGAAAGTGATCATACCGTTGTCAGTTTCAACGTGGTATGCACCGATGTGTTGTGTAATACCACCAGCTTCCGCGTCAGCAACGTGTGCACGACGGATGTAATCCAGTGTAGAAGTTTTACCGTGGTCTACGTGACCCATGATAGTAACAACTGGTGCACGGCCTTCAACCGTTGCGCTGTTATCACGATCAGACAGTACCGCTTCTTCTAATTCGTTTTCTTTACGAAGAACCACTTTATGACCCATTTCTTCAGCAACTAGAGCCGCTGTTTCTTGGTCAATAACTTGGTTGATAGTCGCCATAGCGCCCATCTTCATCATAACTTTAATTACTTCAGTTGCTTTAACTGACATTTTGTTTGCAAGTTCAGAAACAATAATTGTTTCACCAATCGCAACATCTTGCTTAGCAACAGTCGCTGACTTATCAAAGCCATGCTGCATAGAGGTTGGTTTGTTAACTTGAGGTTTTCTGTTACGTCCGCCACGTTGGTTGCGACCACCGCGTTCTACTGGTGCCGCTTTCGCTTTTTTCTTACGACGACGTGGCTGTTGCTCATCTTTACGGTCAGCTGCATCTTCAGCTTCACGAGCGTGAGTTGACGTTGTTACATGATAATCAGCCGTTTTTTCAGCAGCTGTTTTCTTTTGTTCTTCTTCTTTCCAACGGCCTTCGTTTTCTTCAGCCAGTTTGCGTGCATCTTCAACTAGTTTTGCAGCTTCTGCTTCTGCTTTACGAGTCGCTTCTGTTTCCTGACGAAGTTTTAGTTCATCAGCTTCTTGTTTTGCTTGATCGTTTTTAGTAGTCATTTGTTTTTTAGCCTTTTCAGTCTCAGTACGTTTCGCTTTTTGTTCTGCGTCACGCTTTACTTTGACTTCTGCTTCAGCATCACGCTTAGCTTTTTCTTCCGCTTCACGTTGTGCTTTCTGTTCAATTTCGCGAATTGCAGCATCCTCTGCATCACGTTTGGCCTTGTCTTCAGCCTCTACTTTCATTTGCTCAGTTTTTTTCTCTTCTTCAAGTGTGCTTGCTTTTACATAAGTACGTTTTTTACGCACTTCTACTTGCACATCTTTACTTTTACCGCCTGAACCAGCAACACTTAACGTGCTGCGAGTTTTGCGTTGAAGAGTGAGACGGGTTGGTGACGCACCTTCATCAGCACTACCATGCTCTTTCTTTAGGTGAACTAGCAATGATTGCTTTTCACCTTCAGAAACAGAATCGCCATCTTTTTTATTAATACCAGCATCCGAAAATTGCTGAAGTAAGCGGTCAACTGGAGTTCCAATTTCATCACTAAGTGCTTTTACCGTAAGCTTTGTCATACCGCTTCTCCTTGCTGAAATAATTATGCTTCGTCGCTGAACCAACAAATATTACGTGCTGCCATGATTAACTCACCAGCACGTTCTTCTGTTAAGTCTTCAATATCAGACAACTCATCAACACCTTGGTCTGCAAGATCTTCAAGTGTAATTACACCTTTAGCTGCAAATTTAAATGCCAATTCACGCTCTAGACCTTCAAGAGCAAGTAAGTCTTCTGCTGGTTCAATACCATCAAGAGACTCTTCTTGTGCTAGTGCGAGAGTTGTTAATGCTTCTTTAGCGCGAGTACGAAGAAGATCCACTGTTTCTTCGTCTAAAGCTTCCACTTCTAATAGTTCGTTTACTGGTACGTAAGCGATCTCTTCAAGCGTAGTGAAACCTTCTTCAACTAATAGTTGAGCAAAATCTTCATCAATTTCTAAATGCTTAACAAATGCATCAATAGAACCTTGAGCTTCTTCTTGGTGCTTCTTGTTAAGATCAGCAACTGTCATTACGTTTAGTTCCCAACCAGTCAGTTGAGACGCTAGACGTACATTTTGACCACTACGGCCAATTGCTTGTGCTAGATTATCAGCTTCAACAGCAATATCCATCGTATTGTTGTCTTCATCTACAATAATAGAAGCGACTTCTGCTGGAGCCATAGAATTGATAACAAACTGTGCAGGATTATCATCCCAAAGCACGATATCAATGCGTTCACCACCAAGATCATTTGATACAGCTTGAACACGAGCGCCACGCATACCAACACACGCACCAACAGGATCAATACGTTTATCGTTTGTTTTCACAGCGATTTTAGCACGAGAACCAGGATCACGAGCAGCGGCTTTAATTTCAATCAGTTCTTCACCGATTTCAGGCACTTCAACGCGGAACAATTCAGTTAACATTACGCCTTTTGAGCGAGTCATGAATAACTGGAAACCGCGAGCTTCTGGTTTAACTGCATATAGCAGACCACGAACACGGTCACCTGGACGGAAATTTTCACGTGGAAGTTGATCTTCACGTAAAATAACCGCTTCAGCGTTGCTACCTAGATCAACGATAATTGCATCGCGGTTTACTTTTTTAACGATACCAGTGATTAACTCACCTTCGTTATCAATAAACTGCTCAACGATCATCGCACGTTCAGCTTCACGTACTTTTTGTACGATAACTTGCTTCGCTGTTTGTGTCGTAATACGGTCAAACGTTACTGATTCGATATCATCTTCAATAAAACCACCGATTTCGATTGTTTCATCTTCAAATTGTGCCGCTTCAATAGAAATTTCTAATGTAGGTTGCTCAACTTGAGCAACCGCAACCCAACGACGGAAAGTTTCAACTGCACCTGTTTTGCGATCAATCGCTACACGTACTTCAATTTCCAGCGCAGATTTTTTCTTTGTTGCTGTTGCTAGCGCGATTTCTAATGCTTCAAAAATTCGCTCACGAGGAACAGCTTTTTCATTTGATACTGCTTCTACAACAGCTAAGATTTCTTTGTTCATTTTAGCCTCTTCAGCCTTAAAATTTAGGAACTAAGTTCGCCTTTGAAATGTTGCTTAACGCAAATTCTTCATTGTTACCATCAACTGTAACCGTAACAATTTCACCGTTAATGTCTAGGATATCTCCTTTCCATTTACGACGGTTATTCATCGGCATCTTTAATACAAGGCTGACCTCGTGACCAACAAATTGTTGATAATGTGCTGCTTTAAACAGTGGACGTTCAAGACCTGGAGACGAAACCTCTAGGTTATATGCTACTGTAATTGGATCTTCTACATCCATTACTGCACTGATTTGACGACTGGCTTCCGCACAGTCCTCCACAAAGATGCCATTTTCATGATCGATAAAAACACGTAACGTTGAATGCTCACCCGCACGAATAAATTCTAAACCGACCAATTCATAACCTAAAGCACCAACAGGAGCCTCAAGCATTTCTGTTAGTTGTCTTTCTAATCCTGTCATTGATATCCCCTGAAAACAAAAAAAGGGCACTAAAAGGCCCAATTTTTAAAAAACAGTCTGTTTCAGATAGCAAAAAACCCCGATAATTGCGGGGTTTAGTACTGCTGGACCCTGAATGCCACTTGCGTGACTTATCTAATAATAGCAATTACTCTTACTAGATAATTGGTTGCGGGAGCCGGATTTGAACCGACGACCTTCGGGTTATGAGCCCGACGAGCTACCAAACTGCTCCATCCCGCGTCCGAAAAGAACAAAGAAAGTATAGTTTCTTTATCCTTTTATTACAAGAATCAGATTCTTGTCTGAAATATGGTGCCGAGAGAGGGACTTGAACCCTCATACCCTAAGGCACTAGCACCTCATGCTAGCGTGTCTACCAATTTCACCATCTCGGCTAAATTCGTTTAAAGAGGTACGTCGCTGTTTTCAGTAGCAGGAACGTCACTCACATTATCAGTTACTTGCTCTGTCGCTTGTTGATCTAATTTAAGATCAAAACCTTCAGATTTATGCGTAGACATATTGCCTAATGCTAAACTGATAATAAAAAATACTGTTGCACAAAGTGCGGTCATTCGAGTTAAAAAGTTTCCAGAGCCACCAGAGCCAAATACTGTATTTGATGCTCCAGCCCCAAATGAGGCTCCCATATCTGCGCCTTTACCGTGTTGTACCAATACTAGGCCAATTACACCGACTGCGGCAATCAGATAAATCACAAGTAGAATCGTATGCATTCCGTCACCTATGTATCTAATTAATGTACCGGTAGCCCATTGGCAACACCAGCGCCCTCTCAATTAAGAGGCCGGAGGATATTAACCAAACTAGGCTACTATGACAAGTTAAAATTAACAAAAAACGTTCAATTTCATTTAATTGCTTAAATTAACAGCTTTCTTTCACTGCATCTACAATTTGAAGAGCATATTGCTGCACAAGCTCAGCATTTTCACCTTCAACCATAACGCGAATTAATGGTTCAGTTCCTGATTTTCGTAATAAAACTCGACCATTATCACCAAGTTTAGTTTCTACATCAGCCTGAGCTGCTTTAACTAACTCGGTATCTAATGGATTATTATCACCAACAAAACGGATATTTTCCAAAACTTGCGGGAATAACGTCATACCATTACAAAGTTCTTTCAATGACATTTTACTGCCAACAATTGAAGCGATAACTTGCAGAGCAGCTACAATTGCATCCCCCGTCGTTACTTTGTCTAATAAAATAACATGACCTGAATTTTCAGCACCAATTTTCCAATTATTTTCCAATAATTTTTCCATGACGTAGCGGTCACCAACGTTAGAGCGTACAAAAGGTATACCTAAATTACGCAAAGCTACTTCCATGCCCATATTGGTCATTAGAGTGCCTACAACGCCACCTTTTAACTCACCACGACGTAATGCATCACGAGCAATAATATAGGCAATTTGGTCACCATCAACTTTATTACCAAGATCATCAACCATAATGATGCGGTCACCATCACCATCAAAAGCGACACCAAAATCGGCTTTTTCTTCAAGTACTTTTGCTTGTAAGGCGCGAACATCCGTTGCCCCTACTTCATGATTGATATTGGTACCATTAGGCTCACAACCAATAGTAATAATCTCTGCGCCAAGCTCTTTAAAAACATTAGGGGCAATATGGTATGTCGCCCCATGAGCACAATCGACAACCATTTTAACGCCAGCTAAGCTAAGCTCTTTTGGAAATGTACTTTTACAAAACTCGATATAGCGACCAGCCGCATCATTTAAACGTGACGCTTTACCTAATAATGCTGATTCAACACACGTCATTGGTTTATCAAGTTCAGCTTCAATGGCCATCTCAACATCATCCGGTAATTTCGTACCTTCAGAGGAGAAAAATTTAATGCCATTATCGTAATACGGATTATGAGAAGCCGAAATAACAATACCGGCTTCGGCACGAAAAGTTTGCGTTAAATACGCGACTGCAGGGGTTGGCATTGGGCCGGTGAACTTCGCTTTAAGGCCTGCGGCAGCTAAACCCGCTTCTAATGCTGATTCCAACATGTAACCTGAAATACGCGTGTCTTTACCGATAATAACTTTCTTTGTACCTTGTTTAGCCAATACTTTTCCAGCAGCCCAACCAAGTTTCATAACAAATTCAGGCGTAATCGGCGATTGCCCGACTAACCCACGAACTCCATCTGTTCCAAAATATTTACGCTCAGCCATGTTGTACTCCATGTTTTAATTTTAATAATTTATTCTTTAAATGAGCATGCTTCTCACTAAGAAGCTTGCTCCAATGTTGCTTGGCAAACTTTCACAATATCCATTGTTTGTTCAAAATCATGAACTCGGATAATTTGCGCGCCTTTCATTGCTGCAATAGTCGCGCACGCCAAGCTTCCAGAAATAGCCTCCTGGGGCTCAATATCCAGCAATTTAAAAATCATTGATTTACGAGACATTCCCGCCAATATAGGAAGCCCAAATTGATGGAAACGTTCTAATTCAGTAAGTAATTGGTAATTATGCGCCAAGCTTTTCCCAAATCCAAACCCAGGATCGAGAATTAATTTATCTTTTGTGATACCAATCGATTGGCAAGCCGCTATTCTTTCTTCTAAAAAAAGAGAAACATCTGAAAATACGTTTTCATAAGTAGGGTTTGATTGCATCGTTCTTGGTTGACCTTGCATATGCATCAAGCAAATTGGTACATTCGCTTTTGCCGCAACCTCTAGCGCATTAGGCTCTTGTAATGCCCGCACATCATTAATTAAATCTGCACCAAACTTTACGGCTTCATCCATTACGACCGCTTTACTGGTATCAATTGATATCCATGTATCAAATCGCTGATGAATAGCCTCAATGATCGGAATCACCCGATCCAATTCTTGCTGAACCCCAACCTCAGGTGCGCCTGGTCTGGTTGACTCACCACCAATATCAATAAAGCTAACACCAGCATTTACCATTTTTTCAACTTGCCTTAAAGCAGCCTCTAAATCAGTAAATTTACCACCATCAGAAAAAGAATCAGGCGTCACATTAAGGATCCCCATTACATGAGAGCGATCTAATATTAACGTCTTCTCTTTGCTTATCAATTTCATGATCAGTCCTTTTAAATACAAAAACCCCGAGCAGAACTCGGGGTTTGTTTTTACTCAACTCATCTTATTTTTCTGATGAATCGGAATCTTTTTTCGTTTCTTCAGCAACTTGAGGTTTTTCTTCCTCAGTACTTTCTTCTACTTTAGATTCTTCAGTTTTAATCTCAACGTCTGCTTCAGCTGGTTTTTCGTTTTTCTCTTCAGGTTTAGTTTGATTATCATCTCCCCACCCTTGAGGTTCACGAATTTCAGTTTTACGCTCCATCAAGTCATCAATTTGACCCGCATCAATGGTTTCAAACGTCATCAATGCATCTTTCATTGAATGCAGCAGATCCATATTATCTTCAAGGATCTGTCTAGTACGAGCATAGTTGCGATCAATGATAGTACGGATTTCAGCATCAATCAGTCTCAACGTTTCAGGAGAAACATGCTTTGATTGATGAGAACTACCGTGGCCAGAGAAAGGGTCACCTTGATCTTCTGCGTATAATAATGGCCCAAGCGATTCAGAGAAGCCCCATTGAGTTACCATTTTACGTGCAATATCAGTGGCTCTTTCAATGTCGTTTGAAGCACCCGTAGATACTTTATCAACACCGTAAATTAGCTCTTCAGCTAAACGACCACCATACAAACTTGAAATCATAGACTCTAAGTGCTGGCGATTCATGCTTACACGATCTTGTTCTGGTAAATACATTGTTACACCTAGCGCACGGCCACGTGGAATAATCGATACTTTATAAACAGGATCATGTTCAGGCACTAAACGACCAACAATGGCGTGACCTGCTTCATGGTAAGCCGTTGAGGTTTTAGTCTCTTCGGTCATTACCATTGATTTTCGCTCTGCGCCCATCATTATTTTGTCTTTAGCAAGTTCAAACTCAACCATTGACACAACACGTTTATTGGTTCGAGCTGCAAATAATGCGGCTTCATTAACTAAGTTAGCTAAGTCAGCACCAGAGAAACCAGGTGTACCACGTGCGATCAGCGATGGTTCAACACCACTGCCTAACGGTACTTTACGCATGTGTACTTGAAGAATTTGCTCACGGCCACGTATGTCAGGTAAACCAACAACAACTTGGCGGTCAAAACGACCCGGACGTAATAATGCAGCATCAAGTACATCGGGACGGTTAGTCGCAGCAACAACGATGACACCTTCGTTACCTTCAAAACCATCCATTTCAACCAGCATTTGGTTCAATGTTTGCTCACGTTCATCATTACCACCACCAACACCTGCGCCACGTTGACGACCTACAGCATCGATTTCATCGATAAAGATGATACAAGGCGATGATTTTTTCGCTTGTTCAAACATGTCACGCACACGAGAGGCACCAACACCAACAAACATTTCAACGAAATCAGAACCTGAAATTGAGAAGAACGGTACTTTCGCTTCACCTGCAATTGCTTTTGCAATTAGCGTTTTACCAGTACCAGGAGGACCAACCAATAAAACACCTGTTGGGATTTTACCACCTAGTTTCTGGAATCGGCTTGGTTCACGTAAATAATCAACTAATTCTTTAACGTCTTCTTTTGCTTCATCACAACCAGCAACATCATCAAAGGTTGTGTTGATCTGTTCTTCCGTCATCATCTTAGCTTTGCTTTTGCCAAAGGACATTGCCCCTTTGCCACCGCCGCCTTGCATTTGACGCATAAAGAAGATCCAAACACCAATAAGAAGAATCATTGGGAACCACGAAATAAAGATAGACTCAAGTAAGCTCTGCTCTTCAGGTGGTGTGCCTTTAACGATTACATTTTGATTAATCAGGTCATCAAGCAATTTAGGGTCTTGGTATACCGGCATGTAGGTTACATAGCGAGTACCATCACTCTTTGTTACTTTAATTTCACGATTATTAAAGGTTGCTTCTTGAACTTGACTATTACCAACCTCTTTAACAAAAGTGGTGTAATCAACTGAACGACCAGAGCTGTCGCTCGGTCCAAAGCTTTGGAATACCGACATTAAAACAACCGCGATAACCAGCCATAATATTAGATTTTTTGCCATGTCACTCAAGGTGTTAACCCCGCGTTAACTAAATAGATGAATGATAGAGTACTACAGTTTATAACCTGTAGCTACTACGTACGAATTATCCTTTGTAACCAGTGGCTACAATATACACTTCACGAGAACGAGCTCGTGATGAATCAGGTTTTCTAATCTTAACGACTTTGAATACCTTACGTACTTCTTGTAAGTATGCATCAAAGCTTTCACCTTGGAATACTTTAACTGTGAAACTGCCATTAGGAGCCAATACTTGGCGGCACATATCCAACGCGAGCTCAACAAGATACATCGCTCTTGGTTGATCAACCGCTGGGTTACCGCTCATGTTTGGTGCCATATCAGACATTACTACATCTACCATATCTGGTTGTATGCGTTCAAGCAATGCATCTAGTACTGCTTCTTCCCTAAAGTCCCCCTGCAAAAAGCTCACACCCGCAATTGAGTCCATAGCTAAAATATCACAAGCGATTACTTGACCAGAATCACCGACTTGCTCAACCGCATATTGTGACCACCCACCAGGAGCAGCACCAAGGTCAACCACCGTCATTCCAGGCTTTAATAGCTTGTCTTTATTTTGAATTTCTTCAAGTTTAAAAATAGCACGAGAGCGATAGCCTCTTTTTTGCGCTTCAAGAACGTATTTATCATCAAAATGTTCTTTTAACCAGCGGCCAGAGCTTGCTGAAAGTTTATTCTTACTCATGCATTACCTAAAAATACTTAATTTAAATTAGAAGACTGAAACAAAAAATAGTCTTCAGGGATAGATGGCGTTAGAATAGGCTGTTTTCAACCCTTAATATAGAAAAAATCGGGTATATATGAACCTAAGCACAAAACAGAAGCAACACCTTAAAGGCCTTGCTCACAATTTAAAACCCGTTGTAATGATGGGTTCAAATGGTCTAACTGAAGCAGTTGTAGCTGAAATTGAGATTGCACTTAATCATCACGAATTAATTAAAGTTAAAATCGCATCTGAAGATCGTGATACTAAGCAATTGATTGTTGATGCAATCATTCGTGAAACAGAAGCAGAAAAAGTTCAAGTTATTGGTAAAACACTTGTGTTATACCGCGCTAGCGAAGCTCGTAAAATTGAGATCCCTAGAAAATAATAACTTAGCATAAACAGTATATGCAAAGAAATTAAAAAGGCCGTCAATAGCTCATAGCTAGGCGGCCTTTTATTTTATACTAATATAAGCGCGATTAAATATATTCTACCGCGTCAATTTCAAACTCTTTCGTTCCACCAGGTGTTCGGATACTAACTTCATCTTCAACCAGTTTACCAATCAAACCACGAGCAATAGGGGAATTAACCGAAATTCGCCCCTCTTTTATGTTTGCTTCATCATCTGCAACGATTTGGTATTTCACTTTATCTTCAGTATCAACGTCGAGTAAAGTCACTGTCGCACCAAAAATAACCTTTCCTGTATTTGTCATCTTTGTTACATCAATAACCTGAGCAACTGATAGCTTATATTCAATATCACGAATTTGAGCTTCACAAATACCTTGGTCTTCACGGGCGGCATGATACTCGGCATTTTCTTTTAAATCACCAAGTTCACGAGCTTCACCAATGGCTTTTGAAATCACAGGGCGACGCTTTAATAGTACTTCTAATTCATCACGCAGTAGTTTCTCACCACGTATTGTCATTGGTACCTTGTCCATATTTCCTACCTCTAAAGCTGAAACCAAAATTCAGCAAATAAAAATCCCACTCAAGGTATCCCCTTTTCATTAAGGAAGGGACCTAAGTGTGTTTTCTGTTTATGTTCGATGCTCTTAGTGTAAACAAAGAAATAAATTTTATCACCTATCTATTTACACTAAAACGCACAAGTTTTAATTAAATGAGTTTCATATAATTAAGAACTCAGTCTCAAAAAAGAAAACAGCTCAATTAATAAATAGGTAAATTCATACATTTTGAGATAGACGTCACACTAACTTTAGAACTAAAAGAAAAAAAAACATAAAAACCACCAAAAAACAAAAATGAGTAAAACTTTATTAAAAAAACGTAACCAACTGAAAAATAACGACACATCTCACACTACAACCATTAAAAACAGTGTTCAATTGGAGTTTTTAGATTGTTTTACTAACCTTTCTATTGGTTTAACCCTGAAAATATAGGTATTGAAACGACGGTATCTATTGATAACTCTTTTTTAAACGTAATAAGTTATCAACAAACGATACTAAATATACTAAACTTATTTCTCCTCCACCCTTATAGGAAATTACATCATGAACAAGAACGTATTGGCTCTTGCAGTAGCCGCTATTATGTCAACTGGTGCAGTTAACGCAGCAGAGATCTACAAAGGCGCAGACCAAACTCTAGAAATGGGCGGTCGTGCTGAAGCACGTCTATCTATGAAAGATGGTAAAGCTGAAGATGCATCACGTATCCGTTTAAACGTTAAAGGCACAACTCAAATTTCTGACGGTCTATACGGTGTTGGTTTCTGGGAAGGTGAATTCACTACTGCTGAAAATGGCGGTGTTGATGGGAATTCAAATCTTGATTCTCGTTACGCATATGCAGGAATGGGCGGTAACTTCGGTGAAGTAACTTACGGTAAAAATGACGGTGCTCTAGGTGTTATCACTGATTTCACCGATATCATGGCATACGCTGGTAACACAGCAGCAGCTAAAATTGCCGTAGCTGACCGTACAGATAACAACTTAGGCTACAAAGGTACATTTGGTGATTTCTCAGCTAAAGCTAACTACCGCTTTGCTGACCGTACTGAAAATCTAGCTGGAACTGAGTATAAAGATAATGGCCAAGATGGATACGCATTATCAGGTATCTACGCATTCGGTGATTCTGGTTTCAAACTAGGTGCTGGTTACGCGGATCAAGCAGAACAAAATGAAGTTATGCTTGCTGGTTCTTATACTATGGACAACCTATACTTTGCTGGTACATTCACAAACGGTGAATTAGCAGAGAAAAACGCTGACTACACAGGCTACGAAGCAGCTGTAGCTTATACTATGGGTAAAACCGTATTTACTTCTACGTATAACAACGCTGAAACAAATGACGAAACATCTGCTGATAACTTTGCTGTTGATGCAACATACTTCTTCAACGCTAACTTCCGTACGTACATTTCTTACAACTTCAACCTAATCAGTGAAGGTGATAAATTAGGTACTGCTGGCGTATCAAATGCTAAAGCTTCTGATGTAGATGCAGAAAACGAGCTAGCTCTAGGTATGCGTTACGACTTCTAATAAAGTCTTAATAATTACTTAAATAAAACGCTCACTTCGGTGGGCGTTTTTTATTACTCCCCCCTTATTTTTATTCACTTTCCGCATACAAACCGACTCAAACCTGTAAAATGTCCTTATTATTTTCAGCACGAGTTGACCATGCCTTTATCTCGATTATTTATCTTATCTCTCTCGCTTTATTCTTTTTCAACCTTTGCCAGCATTCCATCAAGCATTCAACTCCTTCCTAGTGGGAGCCGTGCTGCTATTGTGGTTGAATCTCTACACGATCAGAGTATTGAGTTTCAACAAAAAGAAAATGAACTTCTCCCCCCAGCCAGTACACTAAAAGTAGCGACGGCACTTGCTTCTCGTTTAGCTCTTGGGAAAAACTTTCAATTTAAAACGACTTTGCATAAAACAAAACACAATAGTGTTCAATTAACCTTTTCTGGAGATCCTTCACTAACAAGAGAAAACCTTTCATCCCTATTTAAAAATAGCGGATTAAAAAACATTAAAGGCGATCTATGGGTTGATGATTCGATTTTCACTGGTTATGAGCGTGCTGTCGGCTGGCCATGGGATATTCTCGGCGTGTGTTACAGCGCACCATCAAGCGCATTAAGCATTGATGAAAACTGTGTGCAAGCATCAATATCAACAAATGAGAACGGGACTACCCGTGTCTTCGTGCCAATACACCAACCAATTTCATTCACAACTGCAGCTCGTACTGTCAGTGCCAAAGAGAAAAAAAATTCGTTTTGTGATTTAGAGCTAACCACTCAAGGCAATAACTACCACCTATCAGGCTGCTTAGTCGCAAGAAGCAAACCATTACCATTAAAGTTTGCAGTGCAAAATACAACAGAATTCACCGAACAAACGCTATTACGCATCCTTAATGAACAAAATATTAATTTATCTGGGAAAATAATATTCGGTAATTCGACCGGGAAAATACAGAAAACAGTGCTGCTTGCCTCTCACCAATCAGAACCGCTAATGGTATTACTTAATCACATGTTGAAAAAATCAGATAACCACTACGCTGATAATTTAGTGAAAACGTTAGGCCATTATCATTACCAACAACCGGGAAGCTTTAGTAATGGCACCGCAGCGGTTAAAGACATCTTATTAAAACAAGCTAATGTGGATTTAACCAACGCAGTTATTGTAGATGGCTCTGGTTTATCCCGAAATAATAGAATGACAGCGAATCAGATGAAAAGTCTTCTTCAATTTGTCTATCGATACGATAAAGAGTTAGGGTTAATCGCCTTACTACCGACTTCTGGTATCGATGGCACATTGATATACCGTAATAGTATGAGAAAAGAGCCAATTAAAGGCAGCATAAAATCGAAAAGTGGCTCATTGTTTGGTAGCTATAACATGGCAGGATTTGTAGGTTTAGAAGGAAATAATCCACAGCTATTTGTTCAGTTTGTTGCAGATTATCACCCAATAGCAGCAGAAGAAGGGGTTTTACCAGTAGAGCGACCAATTGATAGCTTTGAGAAAGCGTTCTATCAGGCGCTAATTAAGTTATCAAACGATTGATTTTTAAGGAACACCTACATTAGCAGCAACAAAAAGCCCGAAGAAATCTCATTCTTCGGGCTTTTATCATTTAGCACTTAAAGTATTAGTACTCGTTGTGACTAAGCGTATTTAGCCGCTACTCTTGCGTGCAATTCTTGCAGGGAGTTAATCGTATTACGATCATCCGCTTCATGAGCTAGACAACTTGCAAATGCTGCATTTAATGTTGTTGTGTAGTTCACTTTACCCGCGAGAGCGCCACGACGAAGAAGTTTAGAGTCTTCAATCGCTTGACGACCAGATGCCGTGTTTACAATGTAGGTATATTCACCATTCTTAATACGGTCAAGAATGTGAGGACGACCTTCGTGTACCTTGTTGACTAAACGAGGATTAATACCCGCTTCACCAAGAATCACAGCAGTACCGTGCGTTGCGTCTAATTGATAACCAATTTTAACAAGGTGTTTTGCCAAATCGACAACACGCTTCTTATCACCATCACGAACAGAAAGTAATGCTCGACCGCCTTCTGGGTACTCTTTACTGCACCCTAATTCAGCTTTAGCAAAGGCTTCTGCAAACGTATTACCAACCCCCATCACTTCACCCGTTGAGCGCATTTCAGGGCCTAACAATGGATCAACGCCTGGGAATTTGTTGAACGGTAATACCACCTCTTTTACTGAGTAGTATGGTGGGATAATCTCTTTAATAAAGCCTTGAGATTCTAACGATTGACCCGCCATTACACGTGCTGCAATCTTAGCGATTGGAGCACCGGTAGCTTTAGATACGAATGGGATCGTACGTGCCGCTCGTGGGTTAACTTCAATTAAGTAAACTTCGTTATTCTTAACCGCAAACTGAGTATTCATTAAGCCACGCACACCTAGCTCAAATGCTAGCTTACGTACTTGATCACGCATTACGTCTTGGATTTCTTCACTTAATGTATAAGCAGGAAGAGAACATGCTGAGTCACCAGAGTGAACACCTGCTTGTTCGATATGCTCCATAATACCAGCGATAACCACTTGCTCACCGTCGCAGATAGCATCTACATCGACTTCGATTGCATCATCTAGGAAGCTATCAAGTAGAACTGGTGATTCATTTGAAACGCTTACTGCTTCGTTGAAGTAGCGACGTAAGTCTTGCTCGTCATATACGATTTCCATCGCACGACCACCAAGAACATAAGAAGGACGAACAACTAATGGGAAACCAATTTCTCTTGATTTTTCAATCGCTTGTTCCATTGCCGTTACCGTTGCATTTTCTGGTTGTAGAAGACCTAAACGGTCTACTGCAACTTGGAAGCGCTCACGGTCTTCTGCACGGTCGATAGCATCTGGGCTTGTACCAATAATTGGAACTCCAGCCGCTTCAAGCGCACGAGCCAGTTTAAGTGGTGTTTGACCACCGTACTGAACGATAACGCCTTTTGGTTTTTCAATACGAACGATTGCTAGTACATCTTCCAAAGTTACTGGTTCAAAGTACAGGCGGTCAGACGTATCGTAATCAGTAGAAACGGTCTCAGGGTTACAGTTAACCATGATAGTTTCGTAGCCATCCTCACGAAGTGCTAATGAGGCATGTACACAACAGTAATCAAATTCAATACCTTGGCCGATACGGTTTGGACCGCCACCTAAGATCATGATCTTATCATTATCGGTTGGATTCGCTTCACATTCTTCATCGTAAGATGAATACATGTAAGCCGTATCTGAAGAAAACTCAGCCGCACACGTATCTACACGCTTGTAGACAGGATGAATATCATACTGGTCACGAAGACGACGGATTTCACTTTCAGCAACACCTAATAACTTAGATAGACGAGCATCAGCAAAGCCTTTACGTTTTAATTGACGAAGGCTATCCGCAGTTAAGCTAGCGAAACCGCCCGCTTTAACTTCTGCTTCCATCTTAACTAAATCTTCGATTTGAACTAAGAACCAACGGTCAACATTTGTTAGGTTAAATACACCATCAACAGACATACCAGCACGGAATGCATCGGCGATGTACCAGATACGCTCAGCACCTGCGTCTTTTAATTCATGACGGATCTTTGTTAATGCATCAGGCGCATCAAGATCAACCATTTCATCAAAACCATCCGCGCCAACTTCTAAGCCACGGAGTGCTTTTTGCAGTGATTCTTGTTGATTACGGCCAATAGCCATTACTTCACCAACAGATTTCATTTGCGTTGTTAGACGATCATTAGCACCTGCGAATTTTTCGAAGTTGAAACGAGGGATCTTAGTAACAACATAATCGATTGTTGGTTCAAATGATGCTGGAGTTGCACCACCAGTAATGTCATTCATTAACTCATCAAGCGTATAGCCAATCGCTAATTTAGCTGCGATTTTTGCAATAGGGAAACCAGTTGCTTTAGACGCTAGAGCTGATGAACGCGATACACGTGGGTTCATTTCAATAACAACCATGCGGCCGTCTTTCGGGTTGATACCAAACTGTACGTTTGATCCGCCCGTTTCAACACCAATCTCACGCAGTACTGCTAGAGATGCGTTACGCATTAGTTGAAATTCTTTATCTGTTAGCGTTTGCGCTGGAGCCACGGTGATTGAATCACCCGTATGAATGCCCATCGCATCAAAGTTTTCAATTGTACATACGATGATGCAGTTGTCGTTTTTATCACGAACCACTTCCATCTCGTACTCTTTCCAACCGATTAATGATTCATCGATTAGAAGCTCGTTGGTTGGAGAAAGATCCAAACCGCCACGACAAATTTCTTCAAACTCTTCTTTGTTATACGCGATACCACCGCCGGTACCACCCATCGTAAATGATGGACGAATGATACAAGGGAAACCAACCATGTCTAAAACTTTGTAAGCTTCTTCCATTGTTTTTGCGGTATCAGCGTTTGGACATTCAAGGCCAATCGACTTCATTGCTTTATCAAAGCGTGAACGGTCTTCTGCTTTATCAATCGCATCCGCCGTTGCACCAATCATCTCAACACCGAACTCAGCAAGAACACCGTGTCTCTCTAAATCAAGCGCACAGTTCAATGCCGTTTGACCACCCATCGTAGGCAGTACTGCATCTGGACGTTCTTTTTCGATGATGTTACGAACCACTTCCCAATGGATTGGTTCAATGTAGGTTGCATCAGCCATGTCTGGGTCAGTCATGATTGTTGCTGGATTAGAGTTCACAAGAATAACGCGGTAGCCTTCTTCACGAAGAGCTTTACACGCTTGTGCACCAGAGTAGTCAAATTCACATGCTTGGCCGATTACGATTGGGCCTGCACCTAGAATTAGAACGCTTTTAATGTCAGTACGTTTTGGCATCTTATTACTACTCCGAATTAAGCTTTATGCTGCTGAATCAATTCAATGAAATGGTTAAACAATGGCGCTGCATCATGTGGGCCAGGGCTTGCTTCAGGGTGACCTTGGAAGCTAAATGCTGGCTTATCTGTACGATGAATGCCTTGAAGTGTGCCATCAAACAATGATTTGTGCGTTGCACGTAGATTTGCAGGAAGTGTTTCTTCATCTGCTGCAAAACCATGGTTCTGTGCAGTAATCATAACCACATCACGATCCAAATCTTTAACAGGGTGGTTTGCACCGTGATGGCCAAACTTCATCTTAATTGTTTGAGCGCCTGATGCTAGAGCAAGAATTTGGTGACCAAGACAGATACCAAAGATTGGTAACCCTTTGTCTAAGAACACTTTCGTTGCTTCAATAGCGTAAGTACATGGCGCCGGGTCACCAGGACCGTTTGATAAGAACACACCATCTGGGTTCATCGCTAATACTTCTTCTGCTGAAGTTTGTGCCGGAACGACCGTTAGACGACAACCGCGGTCAACCAACATACGTAAGATATTACGTTTAGCACCAAAATCATAAGCAACAACATGGAACGGTAGTTCGCTGTCTGCTTTTTCTTCTGGCAAACCGCCAGTAAGAGTCCAAGAACCTTGTTTCCACTGGTAAGCTTCTGACGTGGTAACTTCCTTCGCTAAATCCATTCCTTTAAGACCCGGGAATGCTTTTGCTTGAGCAAGAGCAAATGCTTCATCTAAATTGCTTTCTTTCTTAGAAGAGCAAGCAATGATACAACCGTTTTGAGCACCCTTCTCACGCAAAATACGAGTCAGCTTACGCGTATCGATATCAGCAATGCCGACAATATTTTGAGATTTAAGATATTCAGAAAGAGTTTGTTCACTGCGGAAGTTTGAAGCTAGGAGAGGAAGATCGCGAATCACAAGGCCTTGAGCGTGGATAGAAGAAGATTCTTCATCTTCGGAATTGATTCCGGTGTTGCCAATGTGAGGATAAGTAAGAGTAACGATTTGTTGAGAATAGGAAGGATCAGTGAGAATTTCTTGGTACCCCGTCATCGAGGTATTAAAAACGACTTCACCAACGGCCGAGCCATCTGCTCCAATCGATTGACCGCGGAACACTGTCCCATCTTCTAGGACTAATAGCGCTGATTTACTCAAGACAACCTCCAAACATAATAAACATTCAGCATGCATACATAAAAATGCAAAACTTCTTTTTTTAAACCCAAAAATCGAAATTAAATCTCGAATTTTGACAAATTGGCGAAATTTTAGAGATCTATAGGCAAGGTGTCAACAAAAACCGTATTATAAAACAAGTTTTTTAACCAACTCATCAAGAAAACGTTCATTTCAAGCCAAAACCTTCATTTATCCCCACTCAATTCTGGTCAAACTGGTAAAAAATTGGATTTATGCATAATTTTACTTATTTCACATCTATAAATTACTCATAAAAATAAAGCAATCGTTAACATAGATATGAAACATATAAAAATAAGCAACTGAACCAATAAATACACCACAACCAAATAAAAAACAACTTATCTAATCAGTAATATACCCTTCAATAATAATGGCCATAAGCTAATAAAGAATATAAAACGACAAAAACCATTGATACAGAGCAGCGTTCGTGCATAAACCATGATTATAGAATTTGGGAGCATTAAGATAAAAAAAAGCCCAAATCAATAAATGATTCGGGCTTAATAATTAAATCTGATCCAAGTCTAAAACATCATGCATGGTATAAAAACCAGGCGACTTTTGATGTAACCAATGGGAGGCTCTCACCGCTCCATTTGCAAACGTCATCCTATCAGTGGCTTTATGTGTTATTTCAACACGTTCACCAATATCAGCAAACATGGCGGTATGTTCACCGACAATGTCACCCGCTCGAATCGTAGCAAAACCAATTTCATTCTTAGTGCGCTCACCGGTAATACCTTCTCGAGTATAAACAGCGACATCATCAAGCTTATTGCCCATGGCTCCCGCTATTGCTTCTCCCATGCCAATAGCAGTACCTGACGGTGCATCAACTTTATAACGGTGATGCGCTTCTATAATTTCGATATCACAATAATCACCCATTATTTTTGCGGCTTTCTCTAGTAACTTAAATACTACATTTACGCCAACACTGTAATTTGGTGCCATCACGATAGGGATCTCTTTCGCGGCTTGGTCAATTAACTCTTTGCCTGGTTCACTAAACCCAGTAGTACCAATAACAATCGCTTTGTTATGCTCTTGGCATAGTTCGATGTTTTTTAATGTTGAAATCGGTAACGTAAAATCAATAATGACATCGAAGTCATCCACGGCTTTCGCAAGATCATCGACAATAACAATGCCTGATTTACCTAACCCTGCCATTTCACCAACATCAACACCAATCAAACTTGACTCAGGATGCTCACTCGCTGCTGCAAGAGCCGCATATTGAGACCCATTAACAGCTTTAATTAAATTACGGCCCATTCTTCCTGCTGCACCAGCAATTGCGACTCTTACCATTCTCGTGTACTCCTTTAAATTTGTATCTTTCACTCTATCTCAAATTATTATGAATCGCTATGCGAACTTTTAAGACACAGTTTTAATTTGCAATTCTTTTGGTACTTCAAAAAACATGTTTTCTTCACGCCCTTTTAATTCATCCACAGTCGTACCACCAAAGACTTTTACTTGTTCAATGATTTGGTTAACTAATTCTTCAGGTGCTGATGCGCCGGCAGTAACACCAACTTTCGCTTGGTTTGTTAACCATTCTTCTTTCAGCTCTTCTGGGCAATCAATCAGATAACTCGTTGTGCCTAATTTTTCAGACAGTTCACGCAATCGATTTGAATTAGATGAATTTTTAGACCCCACAACGATCATCACATCAACTTGGCCTGCCATATCTCGCACTGCATCTTGACGGTTTTGTGTGGCATAACAGATATCATCTTTACGCGGGCCTTGGATCTTTGGAAATACACGGCGTAATTCATCAATAACATCTGCGGTTTCATCAACTGATAATGTCGTTTGGCTGACATAATGAAGGTTATTTGGATCTTGAACAATCAGCTTCTCTACATCCTCAGGTGTCTCGACTAAATACATTCCACCAGCTTCACTCGCATATTGTCCCATGGTCCCTTCAACTTCAGGGTGACCAGCGTGACCAATTAAAACAACTTCAATGCTCTTTTTACTTGCACGAGCAACTTCCATATGAACTTTTGTTACTAATGGACAAGTGGCATCAAATACCGTTAATGCTCGCTCTTTTGCTTCAGTACGCACTGCTTGAGATACTCCGTGAGCTGAAAAGATCACGATATTATCATCAGGAACTTCACTTAACTCTTCAACAAAAATAGCACCGCGTTGCTTTAATCCTTCGACGACAAAACGGTTATGAACCACTTCATGACGTACATAAATAGGGGCTTTATATAATTCAAGCGCTCGTTCAACAATACTGATGGCACGATCAACACCGGCACAAAATCCACGAGGGTTCGCTAATACTATTTTCATCTTTTATCTCTACTTTTTGTTGGGTTATCCAACCGCTACGATTTCTACGTCAAAGATAACATCTTGACCAGATAATGGGTGATTAAAATCGACAGTAACGGAATCTCCGGCAATATCAGTAATGATCCCCGGAATATCAACACCATCAGGTCCGGTGAATGCCATAATAGTACCAACTTCAGCTGCTGCATCACCTACAAATCGATTACGATCCATATGATGAATATTATCAGGATTAGGTAAACCAAATGCATCAACTGCATTTAATTCAATGCTCTTAGACTGATTCGCTTCTAAACCCAATAAACACTGTTCAAAATTCTCACTTAAACTGCCATCACCCATTGTAAACTTAGCGGCTTTTCCTGATGTCTGGGTACTATCTGCGATCGAGCCATCTTTTAATTTTATAGTGAAGTGTAAGGTTACTTCACTGTTACTTTCAATTTTTGACATTGTCTTTCCTTAGATAACACCAATAATATTGGTATAACACTTAAAAAAAACGCCACCTCGAATTCACGGGCAGCGCTTATGTTTTTACTTTATCTTATTGTTCTTTTTTATTAGAACGAAACCCATCTAAGATGATCAATCCCGCACCAATACAAATCGCAGCATCCGCTAAGTTGAACGTTGGCCAATGGTAACTACCCCAATAGAAATCAAGATAATCCACTACAAAACCATGAACTAAGCGATCAAACACATTACCAATCGCACCACCAATGATCAGTGCATACGCGATGTTATTTAACTTGTCCGTTTGTGGTGCTTTGCGCATCCAATAGGCAAGTAAACCACATACAGCGATAGCAATACCGGTAAAAAACCAGCGTTGCCAACCGGCTTGATCACTTAAAAAGCTAAATGCAGCACCATAGTTATGAACATAAAGAAAATTAAAGAATGGCAATACCTCAATTCGGTTTGCCCAACCATAACTCATCTCTTTCATCACAAATAACTTGATGCTGATGTCTGCCATAAAGATGATCCCCGCTAGCCATAGCCAGCGAAGTCCAGATTCTTTAAGCAGCGGTAATGTCTTATTATCGCTAGTCATTATGCAAATTTACGCTCTTCGCCTTCGCCTCTAACGTTAGATACACAACGACCACACACTTCTTCGTGCCCTTCGATAGTACCTACATCAGCAACATGGTGCCAACAACGCTCACACTTCGCCGCTTCAGAAGCCGCAACATCAACAAACAGACCATCAAGCTCCGTTGCTTTTGCTGAATCTGATTTCTCACTCAGTGGTTTCACTGTTGCACTTGATGTTAAAAGAACAAAACGTAATTCATTATCAAGCTTATTAATTTTTGCAGCGAGCGCATCATCTGCATATAGCGTGATTTCAGCTTGAAGTGAACCACCAATAACTTTCTCACCACGAGCCGCTTCAAGAAGTTTATTAACTGATGCACGAACCGCTTGGATTTCACTCCAAAATTCGTTATTTAGATCTTCACCTTCAGCAAGATCAAACAGACCTTCATACCATTCGCCAGTAAAGACAAACTTATCACGCTTACCTGGCATTTCATTCCAGATTTCATCAGCCGTGAATGACATGATTGGTGCCATCCAACGAACAAGAGCTTCTACAATGTAGTAAAGCGCAGTTTGACAGCTACGTTGAGCGTGACCACTTTGCTTCGCTGTGTATTGGCGATCTTTAATTACGTCTAGGTAGAAAGAACCCATTTCGATTGAACAGAAGTGCATCAAACGCTGAGTTACTTCATGAAGGTTATATTCCTCAAAAGACTTAATGATCTCTTCTTGTGCAGCAAATGCACGACCAACAGCCCAGCGATCCAGAGCAACCATTTCTTCAGCAGGAACGATGTCTGTTTCTGGATTAAAACCGTTTAAGTTAGCTAAGAAGAAACGTGCTGTGTTACGAATACGACGGTATGCATCAGCTGAACGTTTTAGGATTTCATCAGAAACCGCAACTTCGTTAGTGTAATCCGTTGAAGCAACCCATAGACGAAGAATATCTGCGCCTAGTTTGTTCGTTACGTCTTTTGGTGCAACTACGTTACCGATAGATTTAGACATCTTACGACCATTACCATCTACCACGAAACCGTGTGTTAGTACTTGGCGGTAAGGTGCTTTACCTTTCATTGCAACAGAAGAGATCAATGATGATTGGAACCAACCACGGTGTTGATCTGAACCTTCTAAATAAAGGTCAGCACTGTGTGTTCTCTCTTCTTGAGGGAAGTTATATTCTTCACGAGAATCAACAACAGAGAAGTGAGTAACACCTGAGTCGAACCATACATCTAATGTATCTAATACTTTTTCGTATTTCGTTGCGTCGTCTTCACCCATTAGCTCGGCGATATCAAGATCCCACCATGCTTGAATGCCCTTCTCTTCAACGAGTTTTGCTACTTTTTCAATTAGCTCTAGCGAATCAGGGTGTAATTCAGACGTTTCTTTATGTACGAAAAGTGCAATTGGAACACCCCATGTACGTTGACGAGAGATGCACCATTCTGGGCGACCTTCAATCATACCTTCAATGCGGCTTTGACCCCATTCTGGCATCCATTCAACACTTTTCACTTCTTCTAATGCTTTAGCACGAAGACCCGCTTGATCCATTGAGATGAACCATTGTGGTGTTGCACGGAAGATGATTGGTGTTTTGTGTCTCCAGCAATGTGGGTAGCTGTGTTCAATCGCGTGATGGTGCAGTAATGCGCCTTTCTCTTTTAATACATCAATAACTGAGTCGTTTGCTTTAAATACGTGTTGACCAGCAAATAATTCAGTATCAGGAAGGTATACACCATTTGAACCAACTGGGTTTGCGATTTCTAAATCGTATTTTTTACCAACAACGAAATCTTCTTGACCGTGGCCTGGTGCCGTATGAACGATACCCGTACCTGAATCAACCGTTACGTGTTCACCTAAAATAGCAGGAACCGTAAAGCCATAGAATGGATGATTAAATTGAAGAAGCTCTAGCTCAGAACCTTTTGCAAAACCTAAATTATGGAAATGCTCGATACCCGCACGATCCATTACAGATTTTGCTAGTTCAGACGCAAGAATTAAACGTTCTGCTTTTTGTTCGCCGTGTGCTTCTACTTGAACTAATACGTATTCAAGATCAGCATGTAGTGCTACTGCACGGTTTGCAGGTAATGTCCAAGGTGTCGTAGTCCAAATAACAACCGATAATTCACCTTCACCTTGATGACCTTCAGGCGTACTGAATTTAGCTAATGTTGCCGCTTCATCTGCAGCAACAAAACGCACATCAATAGATGGGGAGAATTTATCTTGGTATTCAACTTCCGCTTCAGCCAATGCTGAACCACAATCGGTACACCAGTGAACAGGTTTAAAACCTTTAAGTAGGTGACCTTGGTCTGCAATTTTACCTAATGAACGGATAATGTTTGCTTCAGTACCAAAATCCATAGTGCGGTATGGTTTGTCCCACTCGCCCATGATACCTAAACGCTTAAAGCTTTCTTTTTGGCCTTCAACTTGAACTGCCGCGTATTTACGACATTCTTCACGGAATTCAGCCGCAGAGATTTTTTGACCAGGTTTGCCTTTTTTCTTTTCTACCATTAATTCAATTGGTAGACCGTGACAGTCCCAACCAGGAATGTACGGTGCATCAAAGCCAGAAAGTGTCTTTGACTTAATAATAATGTCTTTAAGAATCTTGTTTAATGCGTGACCAATATGGATGTCACCATTTGCATAAGGAGGACCGTCGTGTAATACGAACGATTTCTTACCTTTTTTTGCTTTACGGATTTCACCGTAAAGATCTTCATCATACCAACGCTTCAGCATTTCTGGCTCACGATTAGCCAAGTTACCACGCATTGGGAATCCTGTTTCAGGCAGGTTCAAGGTTTCTTTATAGTCACTCATCGATTCTTAATTCCGTTACTTGGGCGAAATGAAATGTTATTTGTTTTCAGACAGCCACACCCGCGCTGCCTGAGAATCTAATTCTATTTGTTGTTTTAATGCGTCAAATGACTCAAATTTATGCTCATCACGCAACTTACAAAGTAGCTCCACATCCAATTGTTGACCGTATAAATTACCTTTATAGTCAAAGAAGTGAACTTCAAGTTGTTGACGAACGCCATCTACCGTTGGGCGATGACCAATATTGGCCACACCACCTAATTGCTTACCACTGCTGTCTTTGGCTTGAACAACATAAACGCCAGACACAGGAGAAACACAACGCTTCAATGGAATATTTGCTGTAGGAAAACCAATCGTTCTCCCCAACTTTCGACCATGGGATACACGGCCGGTAATACTGTAATCTCGCCCTAACATCACGGCGACATCTTTTAATCTGTTTTCAGCAAGCGCATTACGAATTGCAGTACTGCTGACTCTCTGCTTCTCAATACAAAAACTTTTTGTATTCACTACTTCAAAGCCGTATTTCTTACCTGCTTTTTGTAGCATATCGAAATTGCCTAAGCGATGTTTTCCAAAACAAAAATCATCACCAATAACCAGAAACTTAACACCCAATAGCTTAACCAACAAGTGTTCAACAAATTCATCTGCCGTTTGCTGTGCAAATTTATGATTAAAATTAATACAAAGCAGGCGATCTATGTCCAACTTATTAAGCTGAACAAATTTATCTCGTAAACGAGTCAGTCGAGCTGGCGCTTTTTCTTTAGCAAAAAATTCCATTGGCTGAGGATCAAATGTCATTACAACAGAAGGTAAACCTAATTGCTTAGCTTTAACCTTAACTTGTTGTAATACTTGTTGATGTCCTAAGTGAACACCATCAAAATTACCAATAGTCATTACGCAACCTTGATGGTTTGGCGTAATATTATGAATGCCTCGGATTAATTCCATTATCTCAATATCAATTTATTTGCTCAAAAAAACTGACGAATTATATACTAATCTTACTAGCCAAACCACTCAACTCAGTGAATAACAAGATTATGCATTAACTCGTAATTGACGTGGGCGCAAACCCAATATCACAGCAGGAATTAAATAACTTATCGCACCTAGAGCAATAAAGCTTAATAACATGATCATTCTTTTTGCTAGATCCCACTCAAGCCATACGTTCATTGCTGGCATTAACCACAATAAAACACCAACCATAATGGCACCAGATAAAACCAGTTTCACAATAAATATAATGGTGTCTTTCGATAGTTTATAAACATTCGCTAAATGTAATCCGCGATATAATAATGCCATATTCACGAATGCAGACAATGCTGTTGCCATCGCTAGACCGACATACCCATAGAAAGACGCAAAAATAGCATTAAAAACCATATTCGTAACCATCGCAATGATGCCGTAACGAACCGGAGTTTTAGTATCTTGCCTTGCATAATAACCAGGCGCTAATATCTTGATTAACATAAAGTTTAATAAGCCAGACCCATAGGCGATCAAAGACAGCGAGGCGTTATGTACATCATTTGGTGAAAATTCACCACGCATGAACAATACCATTAGCATAGGTTTTGCTAATACCATTAAACCTAACATTGCAGGGATCCCAAGTAAAATAACCATTCTAACTCCCCAATCCATCGTATTAGAGAACCCCGCCCCTTTTGCATCAACATGCTGACGAGAGAGTGCAGGTAGGATCACAGTAGCAATCGCAATCCCAAATAACCCTAATGGGAACTCTAATAAACGATCCGAATAGTAAAGCCAACTAATAGAACCCGTCGCTAAGAAACTCGCGATAAAAGTATCAAACAATAAGTTAATTTGACTTACCGATACCCCAAATAATGCAGGGATCATTAAGGTTCTAATTTTTACAATACCAGGATCATTCCAGCCCCATTGCGGACGAACCAACATTTTGGCTTTATAAAGAAATGGGATCTGGAATAAGAATTGAATTAAACCGCCAAGAAAAACACCAATCGCTAACCCAATTTCAGGTTGCTCTAAGTTTGGTGAAATAAAATAGGCACAAGCAATAATGGCTACATTTAAAAAAACAGGAGTAAAAGAAGAAACGGCAAATTTACCTAACGTATTTAAAATCGCACCGGATAAAGCAACAAAAGTAATAAACCAGAGATAAGGAAAGGTTATTTTTAATAAGAAGCTAGCAAGCTCAAATTTAGGCGCATTAGGCCCATCATTCAACCAATCCATAAACCAACCAGCCCCAAATAATGCCGTTACGACACCAGAGCCTAAAATACCGAAAAAAGTAACAATGGTGACAAGCACACCAAGAGTTCCCGACGCTTTCGCAATTAATTCTCGCGTTTTATTATCATCACCACTGGCGTGATATTCGGTTAATACAGGGACGAAGGCTTGTGAAAAAGCCCCCTCAGCAAATAAGCGGCGTAAGAAGTTAGGTATCTTATTCGCAAAGAAGAAAACATCTGCAGATGCCCCTGCGCCCATTAAATTTGCCACTACTACATCACGGACTAAACCGAGTACTCGAGACACTAAAGTCATGATACTGACGATTAAGCCAGAACGTAAAAGTCGTTTACTCACAAAAAAACCTCACAAAGATGGTAATGATGACCATAAAGAGCTTACTAACTGGAAAAAATGCTGTTAGAATGCACGCCATCTTAACCGTGTTTTGCCATTCTCATCAAACTTTTGTTTGAGACAGCTTGGTTTTTACACAAATCATTTGACATTTAGGTTCAATGGGTTCATATTTCCCGACCTTAAATTGTCACCGAACTACGTTTTTGGGAGTTAGACCCTTGGCAAATAGTAAATCTGCTAAGAAGCGCGCAACTCAAGCTGAAAGACGTCGCCAGCACAACGCTAGCCGTCGTTCAATGATGCGCACTTACATGAAAAAAACTATCGCAGCTATTGAAGCTGGTGATAAAGAAGCTGCAACTGCTGCACTAGCAATTGCAACTCCACTTCTAGACCGCATGGCGACTAAAGGCCTTATTCATAAGAATAAAGCTGCACGTCATAAAGCGCGTTTCACTGCAGCAATCAAAGCTCTTTAATAGAAATTTGATTCTCAGTTAGAAATAAGAAAAAACCGACCTAGGTCGGTTTTTTTATGTCTGTTATTTAGAAAACAAAGAGTGCCACCTCTTCATCTTCCTTATCTACGTTAATTCTGTTTTATTTTGAACAATATAAATTATGTAATAATTGGATTACTGATTTAACTTCATGACTGCTTAATGAATAAAACACAGTTTGAGACTCTTTTCTTGTCGAAACCAACGCATCTTTACGCAACCAACCAAGATGTTGAGACAATGCAGATTGACTTAATGACAACTGTTCTGCTATTTGACCTACTGAAAGTTCACCTTCCAGCAATAAACAAAGAATAAATAGTCGACGTTCATTAGCCATTGCTTTTAGTAGTGTGACTGCTTGCGGAGCGTTTTTCTCCATTTGTTGTAAATCCATAAATATACCTGCCATCTAATTTAGTTTCTGCTAATTTAGCTTAAAGCATTCTATTTTTGCAAATTAAAATCAAATAACTGTGAAAAATCAGCTTCACAAATACTTTTTACTGCCGGATGCTGAATCATTCGTTCTGCAAAAATAACGTAATATTCTTCTTTTAAATCTTTTACGTCAGCGATTCGGTGCAAAGAAAGATCAGAATCAGCCTCATTCATATAAACCGTTGGGGCTAAAAATACAGAGTCATTCTCACGGGCAAAGGCCTTCATTAGAGCAACGTCATCAAATTCCCCTAAGATATTAGGCGTAATACCTTGCTGATCGCACCACTGAACCACCTTTCTTCCCATTGATGTTCGACTGCCAGGGATCAGTACCTTTTTTATCTCTAATACTTCTGGGAATTGAATATCCGTCATTTCTTTAGAGCAGAAAAAACTCATTCCACATTCACCCAATTTTTTGCTGAAAAGTCCAGAATTCTGGCTTGAGTCAACAGGGCAATCCGATAAGATCATATCTAATTTATGCTGAGATAACTGTTCAAGTAGCAATTCATGGGTCGATTCAAAGCAGCGAAGATGTATTGATGCATCTTCAGGAATCGTGGTTGAAAGAACTTTACTCACTAATCGTTTAGAAAGAGCATCAGCAACGCCAACATCAAATAGCACATTTGATTGTTGACTATAATTAACGATATCTAACATCTCATAACTAAGGCCAAACATACGATCGGCGTATTTATAAATTAATTGCCCTAATTCTGTTGGCTCAATGTTACGTCCATTACGTTTCGTTAATTTGCCATCAACGCGTTCTTCCAATGCCTTGATTTGTCCAGTCACCGTTTGAGGCGTTAAAAATAATGCTTCAGCAGCTTTAGTTACCGATCCTTGTTTGCACACCATCCAAAAATAATAAAGATGGTTATAGTTTAAATGTGACATAACGGTTCCTACATTGATCTTTTCCAAAAGATACGTCATTTATGACAACGAAGACATTCATTTCGTAAAAAGTACAACAAAACACCAAAAACATCGGATATTCCGTATTCAAATTATTATAAACGTCATCTTTACGCAATATAGAACAAAATAGTTTCAAAAAATAATTTATATTACCTTTTGTCATAAAGAATAAAATCACTTAAATATCAACAAATTAAAATAAAATTCAAACATAAAAAATCCCATACCACATTGTGTGACGAATTTATTACCGTTTTATCCACCACTGTAATATTTCTGAAATATTCATTATCTACTATCGCTTCAGATTAAATAAACCGACAACCTATTATTTCGGTACGGAGCTTTACTATGAATACCCAATCAATTCCTGCAGCAACAATGAGCAATACCTCACGCATGCTGCGTTGGGCAAACTTAGCATTTATGCTTTACCTTCTTTTATTAGCTGTTGCAATGGTCGGAACAGGATTTAAATGGTCTGTTGGTGAACAAGCTAAAGTTCTATTTGAATTTGCTTCTCACCCAATAGCAGGTCTAATGATCGGCTTAGTGGCAACGGCATTAATTCAATCATCTTCTACAGTAACCTCAATTATTGTTGGATTAGTAGCCGGTGGTTTACCAGTAGAAACGGCTATCCCTATGGTGATGGGTGCAAACATTGGAACAACAGTAACCAATACTCTGGTCAGCCTTGGTCACGCTCGTTGTAAAGTTGAATTTAGACGTGCTTTTGCGTGTGCCACCGTGCATGACTTCTTTAATCTACTTGCTGTTGCCATCTTCTTACCACTAGAAATGATGTTTGGTATTTTCCAAAAATTATCTGCATGGTTGGTATCTCCACTGCTAAACGCAGGCGACATGAGTATTAAAGGGTTTGATTTCATTAAACCAATTACAAAACCAGTAATTAGTGCAATCAAAGAACCGTTGTCTACCTTCGGAAGTATGACGGGGGGGTTACTGATGATAGGCCTTGGTATTGCGATTCTTATCATCGCGATTACCTTAATGGGTAAATTGATGAAGAGCTTAATGGTTGGCCGTGCTAAGGACATTCTAAAGAGTGCAATTGGTCGTGGTCCTTTGCATGGTATTGCTTCTGGTACTGTTGTGACGGTATTAGTTCAATCTTCATCGACAACAACAAGCCTAATGGTTCCTTTAGTTGGAACTGGTGTACTTAAAGTTCGTGATGTATATCCATTTACTCTTGGAGCAAACATTGGAACGTGTGTTACCGCGTTATTAGCAGCGACTGCAGTCTCTGGTGAGTACGCAGTATTTGCTCTGCAAATTGCACTGGTTCACTTATGCTTTAATGTTATTGCTACCTTAGTTATTTATGGCACTCCTTTCCTACGTGAATTGCCACTGAAAGGCGCAGAATGGATTGCTGAAATGGCAAACCGCAACAAAGGTGTTGTGGCTGGATATTTAAGCTTTGTATTTATTATCCTTCCTGGCAGTGTTTTAGCGTTAACCGTGTAAACTGATTAGATAAATAAAAAAGCCCCAGAGTGGTAATCACTCTGGGGCTTTTTATTTTTCAGTACCTATTATACTGAAAATGGGTATTTTATTGCCTCATGACTTTCATAGCCAATCACTTCAAAATCATCCATTGTGACCCAGGTTTCTAAATCTTCTAAAGAAGTAATCTTAGGGTTAATCTTAAAGACCGGCGCTTTCAACGGTTCACGCTTTAACTGAACGTCTTTCATCAATTCAAGTTGATCTTCGTAAATGTGACCGTTCACAATCTTATGGTACGCTTTACCGGCTTTATGTCCTGTAATTTGAGCAACGATAGCCAGTAGAAAATACACCTGAACCATATTGAAATTTAAGCCTAGAGGGACATCACAAGAGCGTTGAGTACTATTTAAGTATAATGTATCACCTAATAGTGAAAAGTGGTGTGAGTACATGCACGGGCGCAAACACCCCATATCAAACTCACCCGGATTATAGAAATTTAAAATTTCACCCCGGTCATCAATGCCTTGACTTAAATCATCAATGATCTTTTTTAGTTGATCAACAAACTCACCATTCGGTTTTGCCCATGAACGACCTTGAACGCCATATACACGTCCCATGTCATCTTCACCTTTACGGTGAGGGTTATTTAACCAAGCATTATTTAAGTTCGCATTGGCATCCCATGTTTTAGTACCAATCTGACGAAAATCTTCGGCATTATCATAACCACGAATATAACCAATCATTTCGGCAACCGCAGATTTCCAGAAACTCTTGCGAGTTGTCACTAAAGGAAATTCACCATTGGCAACATCGTAAGTTAAATCGGCATTAATTACCGTCAAACAACGCTTTCCGGTGCGCTCGTTCTCAATCCAAGTCCCTTCACTAACGATACGTTGGCATAAGTCTAAATACTGCTTCACGGTCATGCTCTCTAAAATTGGCTTAAAAAAATGGCCTCTAACGAAGAGGCCATTACTAAAAATCGTTATTATCGCTATTCTAGCTTATTTTGCTTTTTGTTTTGAGCTATTTTGCTTATCGCCACTGTTCTTCAAATCAGTCGCATAAAGATTACGCTTAAATGCCCAAACCATCATCAATAAACCACCTATCACCATTGGTAATGATAGAATTTGTCCCATTGAGATCCAATCGCCAAACAACCCTAATTGTGCATCAGGTTCACGAACATATTCAACCAAGAAACGGAATGTGCCGTACCCAAATAAGAATAAACCAGAAACCGCCCCTAATGGGCGAGGTTTACGAATAAACCAGTTCAAAATTAAGAAGAGTACAATTCCCTCTAATGCAAATTCATACAATTGCGATGGGTGACGCGGAAATGGACCACCGCTAGGGAATACCATCGCCCAAGGCACATCAGTGACTCTTCCCCACAATTCACCATTCATGAAATTACCTAAACGACCCGCGCCTAAGCCAAACGGAACCAAGGGTGCAACAAAATCAGCAATGGTAAAAAAGCTACGGTTGTTTTTATAGCCATACCAAAGCATCGCACTAATAACACCTAATAACCCACCATGGAAAGACATTCCACCGGTCCATACTTCAAATAAATACAACGGATTATCTAGGAAATATCCAAAATTATAAAACAGGACGTAACCAATTCGACCACCAATAACGACACCAAGAAAGCCGGCAAAAAGAAGATCACTGACTTGATCTTTCGTCCAACCGCTGTTTGGTTTATCTGCACGTTTATTTGCTAGCCATAATGCAAACATAAAACCAAATAAATACATTAAGCCATACCAACGTATCGCTAATGGACCAATTTCAAATAATATTGGATCGATATGTGGGAAGTTTAAATACCCCTGACTCATGATTACTCTCTTATCCTAAGAACATTTTAGTGCCGATAAATACTAGAAATACGGCAAAGATTTTTTTTAATGTTGGTGTAGGTAAATACGATGTTAACTTTGCACCAATACGGGTTGTAAAAATGGAGGTAAGTCCAACCCCGCATAATGCAGGTAAATAAACATAGCCTAAACTCATTGGTGGTAAATCAGAGACTTGTGCACCATGAATAATAAAGCCAATCATACCTGCCATTGCGATAAGCATTCCACATAATGAAGAACTCCCAATGGCTTTTCGCATTTCTACACCATGAAAATTTAAATAAGGTACGGTAAGTGAACCACCACCGATCCCTGCAAGGCTTGATATCACACCTATGAACCCACCACTAATACCCACTTTTAATGGCGATGGTAACGGTCTTGTCGCTGTAAATTTTAACGCTAATAACATTTGTAAAGCTAATAGTAAGACAATCACACCAAATACTTTAGGTAAATATTGACTAGGAATTAATTCAGCCGCATAACTCCCTAGAAAACCACCAACAATAACGCCCGGTGCTAACCCTTTAATGAGTTTGAATTCGACATTACCTAACCGTAAATGGTTCAATGCAGATGACGCGGATGTCAAAATAATCGTCGCCAGAGAAGTTCCTAACGCCATTTGCATCACAATATCAGGGGAAATCCCAGCTTGGGGCAGTAACCAAAGTAATGCAGGCACAACTAATAAGCCCCCGCCAATCCCTAATAACCCTGCCATAACACCAACAATACTGCCTAAGGCAAGATAGAGAGCAAATAGCTCCCATACACTAATGATCATTTATTTTCCTGCTCTGATGAATCCTGAAAGATCATGCTTTTCAAAAAAGACCATCATATCAGCCAAAATACTCTCTGCATCATCATGGTGTAAAAGTTTTTCAACAATCTCTTTTACTTCTTCTAATGTAACTTTACGAATTATGTATTTTACTTTGGCCACGTTAGAGGTATTCATGCTGAGATGTTCGTAACCTAATCCCATCAACAATAAACAGCCAATAGGATCGCCAGCCAACTCACCACACACACTCACCGGTAAATTATATTGCTGAGCCGTATCGATAATCTGCTTTAAAGCCAATAGCACCGCAGGATGATATGACTCATACACATGAGAAACTCTTGAATTATTACGATCAACCGCGAGTAAATATTGTGTTAAATCATTTGTCCCGACAGAAATAAAATCCACCAACTCCGTAATTCTTGGGAGTAAATACAACATAGACGGCACTTCGATCATCATACCAATCCGAGGTAGAACAAAAGAAACACCCGATTCATTCAATACTTCTTCATAAGCTTGATTGATCAACTTTCTTGATTGTTTTAGCTCTGGAATACCAGAAATCATCGGTAACATGATAGAAAGATTATTATTACCTATATTCGCTCTTACCATTGCTTTTAACTGTAATAAGAAAATATCAGGATGATCCAGAGTAAAACGGATCCCGCGCCAACCTAAAAATGGGTTATCTTCTTCTATTGGTAAATAAGGTAATGGTTTATCCCCGCCAATATCTAATGTTCTCATGATGACGGGTTTATCAATATAGGTTTCTAAAATCGATTTATATTGAAGATATTGCTCTTCTTCAGAAGGAAAGCGCTGCTGTAAAAGAAACGGGATTTCCGTTCGATAAAGACCAACACCATCAACACCTTGGTTTACAGCAATCGTGGTGTCGGCGCTGAGACCTGCATTCAAATGTATTCTCATTTGATGGGCATCACGAGTAAAGGTGGGCTTATCTAAATCCAGAGTAATAAGCTGAGATAAGGCTAATTCTTCATTTTGCAGTTCAATATATTCTTGAACTAAAGCCTCTGTCGGCTTTATGTATAGCATGCCACTATAGCCATCAACGATGGCAAGCTTTTGATGATAATGCGCAGGATTAAACTCAACCCCCATGATCGCAGGAATACCAAGCGCTCTTGATAGAATTGCCGCGTGAGAGTTCGCCGCGCCTTCTAATGAGATAACCGCCTTTAATTTTTCTCTAGGAATACTGGCAAGCATCGACGCCGTTAGCTGGGTCGTTACTAAGATCACCGGTTCCGAGAGTTCGAGAGCAAATTTATTCTCATAATTTAAGAAATAAAGTAAACGCTGCCCTAATTCTCGAACATCATTCGCTCTTTCACTTAAATAAGAGTCGCTCATGCGTCCAAAACGCGCGGCATAAGACTCAATAACCTGACGTAATGCCCACTCAGCAGAATCTCCTTGGTTGATCTGTTTTTTAAGATCCCCCTTCAGCATCGGATCATTCAGTAAGTGGGTAAACAGATCAAAAATAGCTAAGGTTTCTGTATTTAACTCTTGTTCAAATCTCTTTTTTGCTCGACGAAAATCTTTTAATGCAAACTCAATAGCACTACCAAGTCGATCTTGTTCTTTTTCTATATCAATACAAGAACTCGGTAAAACCGCTTCAACGTTAGGTTGAGCATCATCAAACCACAAAGGGGCGATAGCCACTCCAGTCGATGCTGACAATCCTTTAAATTGCTTTTGATTAACAGACGTTAGTTGAAGTTGGCTTGACCAGCTCTCTTGTGCTTTAGCGTGAGCAAGAACCACAGCCAATTGCGCCGACAGAGTCACAATAAAGGATTCTTCTACTTCGGTGAATTGACGTTTTTCTTTTTGCTGAACAACCAGAACCCCAAGATTTTGACGTCGATAAATAATCGGTGTCGCCAAAAAAGAGTTAAATTTATATTCAGCAATACTAGGTATGTATTTGTATGAGGGGTGAACAGAGGCATTTGCTAAGTTAAGAGGCTCACAGCTGCGCGCAACTAAACCCACAAGGCCTTCATCAATACTTAAGGAAACCGTGTTAGGTTTGGCCTTCAGGCCTTCTGTTGCCATTAATTCTAAGCGCAGGCTGTCATTACTCATAAGATAAACTGAGCAACATTCAGTGCGCATTGAATGGCGCGTACTTTTAACCAATAACGCTAAAGCATCATCCAGTGATTCCGCTTTAGCGACTTGGTCAACAATATCCCTGAGTTGAGTAAGCATACTGACCAATCCTTAAGGCTATAAGGTATAGACAGCTTACCCTTTTTTACCTTTCCTTTTAAATTTTCGTTCTTTAAACGGCATTGCAATTGCCGCAAACTCTTTAAGAGCTCGACGATAAACATCTCGCTTAAATGATACAACTTGTCTTACTGGGTACCAATAACTTACCCATCGCCAACCATCAAACTCAGGTGAGCGATCTCTTTGCATGTTCACCTTAGATTCATCACATTCTAAGCGTAACAAAAACCATTTCTGTTTCTGTCCAATACAAACAGGCTTTGAATCCCATCTAACTAAACGTTTTGGCAGTTTATAGCGTAACCAATGACGGCTACTTGCTAAAATACGTACATCATTCTTAGTTAGACCGACTTCTTCATACAATTCACGATACATGGCTTGCTCTGGAGTTTCACCGTCATCAATACCACCTTGCGGAAACTGCCATGAATGCTGTCCATATCGCTTCGCCCAGAATACTTGACCATGGCTATTGCATATCACTATCCCGACATTCGGGCGGAAACCATCGCCATCTATCACAGGATGACCTCATCATAAACTTATATTCCCTTGATTTTTTCACAGATCGTCTCTTTGAGCAAACAGGATCACGCTTTCTTGTCACGTTTTACTAAAATAACCGTTAATTCTGAATAACTTTTAATCATCGAGTAACTTATCAACATAACAATGAGAGCTACTCCACATTTATTCACCTTTTCTGTGCATAACTTTGTGTAGAAACCTAAAAGAGCGAATAAATAGAGAAAGCAGTGAATCCTTAGCCTTCAATATGAGCAGCATTCAAAAACAATAAATCAGATAATAAACATAAGGTTAGTGAGGGGATCTTTTAAAGGATCGTTTGTCAAAAAAAGCCTTTGAATAATATAAACACAGATCGGTTAAAGATCGAACAATGTGCCAACTATCCACAACTAAGTCGTAATTAATGACTAGGCCATTGAAAAGTCAATAAGTTATTCATAAATAAAGCACTGTATATAGATCCAGAAAAATAGCTAAGGAAGAAAAATATAGCATAATGTGGATAACTTTATTCGATCCAGACAAACTCAAAAAAAAATGAAGAATATGGTAATCTTATCTTTTATCTAATCAATTTAAGGCCTATGACTCCCTTACCACCTAAAACAATTGATGAACTGTTGTCTAGAGCAGAAAGCATTGCTGGTTATACGTTGGCTGAACTTGCGCTGCAAGCTGGAATACCCGTTCCTGAAAATTTAAAGCGCGATAAAGGCTGGGTAGGTCAATTACTCGAATGGCATCTTGGTGCGTCAGCAGGCAGTAAACCTGTACCTGATTTCATTGATCTTGATATTGAATTAAAAACAATTCCAATCAGTCATTCTGGTAAACCATTAGAGACCACCTTTGTGTGTGTCGCGCCCTTAACTGGCGTACATAGCCTACAATGGAAAGAATCACACGTTAGACACAAGCTCTCTCATGTATTGTGGATCCCCGTGGAAGGAGAAAGAGAAATTCCGGTCGGTGATCGTCATGTCGGTTACCCAGTACTTTGGAAACCATCAATCAAAGAAGAACAACAATTACAACAAGATTGGGAAGAGTTAATGGATCTCATCGTGTTAGGAAAAGTAGAATCGATTACGGCAAGGCATGGGGAAGTATTACAACTAAGACCAAAAGCAGCAAACAGTAGAGCATTAACAGAAGCCTATGGTGATAATGGTCAGCCAATAAAAACCTTACCTAGAGGGTTTTACTTAAAAACGCACTTTACCCACTCTATATTAACATCCTTTTTTAACTAAAAAAGCCACTGTATTTATAAATACAATGGCTTTAAACATGAGTGAGTTACTCGCTTACTGTACGAATTAACTGTATGTTCTTGGCTCAGAAATAAGGTTATGTTTATTCAATAAACGGTACATCGTAGCACGGGATACCCCTAACTCTTTCGCTGCTGATGATACTTGACCATCATGTGATTCCAGAACTAGTAGTAAAGCATCACGTTCTGAATTTTCACGGATTGTGCGTAAACTGCGTTTTGTATCATTACGCTGAGGAAGATCCAAATGCTCAAGATCAATCGTCATACTATCAGCAAGTAATACCGCTCGTTTCACTTGATTAACCAGCTCTCTCACATTACCAGGCCATGGGTAATGAATCATCGTTTGTAGTGCTTCTTCTGAGAAAGTACGTGCCTGAGTATTATATTCTTTCGCATATCGCTGTAAAAAATGCTCTGCTAGAATCGAAATGTCTGAACTGCGTTCTTTTAATGCAGGTACATGAATACGCAATACATTTAAGCGATAATAAAGCTCTTCCTTGAAGTCCCCTTCTTCGATCGCTTTTTCAAGATCAATATGACTTGCAACAATAACTCGAACATCAAGATCAACAAGTCCTTGAGGCGTTTCCATATTGCTTTCTTGTAGAAAACGTAATAAAAGTTGTTGTTGGCTGACTGGTAAATCATTAATGTCATTTAAAAATAATGTACCACCATTGGCTTGTAATAATTTTGATGTTTCTGGGAATTCAGAATTCAAACCAAATAATTCTTGTTCAATTTTCACTTCAGACAATGAACCACAGTTCAGCGATACAAAGGGACCTTTATTACGACCTGAAGAATCATGCACCGCTTTAGCAACGACATCTTTACCTACACCACTCTCACCCGAAATTAAAATAGAGACATCGGTAGGGGCAACTCTTCGGATCTGATCTCTTAGGCGTTTCACTGCTGGCGCTTCACCTAAAATACCTAAATCTGATTTATTTCCCAAATTTGGCCATACTTTACGCTCAAGCTTTAGCATTCCCAGTTGATGGCCGATAGTACTCAATAGCTGCGCATCAGGAATTGGAGCGGTAAAAAAGTCGATACAAAAATTCACAATAAATTGGCAAATCGTATCAGAACCCAGTTGAGATTCACGAATAAACGCGATCCAACGCACTTGTTTATTATTATTAACTAGCGTGGCAATTCCATTTAAACTGAAATCATCTTGGCTTAAATCAACAATCCCAATACATGGTCCAATTTCGTCAAATAATGTTTGTGCTGCACGTAAGTCGTAACAACGGTGACAACGCCAACCTACTTGTTCTAAGACCGCTAACCAAGGTTCGTAGCTACCACCAACGACAACTAATGAACCAGGAACCGAATCCATACGAAACTGAGTACCCATAAAACTACCTCTAAATTCTTTATATAAACCAACTAAAATATCTCTTAAGAACGACTATACAGGTTTTAAGACGAACACGAGTCTCACAAACGAGATGGCCGTCATTGTTTTAACAAAAAAAACATGAAATCACACCAAATAATAGCTGATAATTAACATAACAGCCTCATGGTAGACTCATTAATGAGAATTAATCAAAAAAAAGCCATAAGGAATCATGTTTTAATTACTTTTTAGAGGTATTAGTGAGTAAGAAGAGAATTGTAAAAATTAAGTCAATTGAATCATAACTGCTATTTATTTTAAATTTATCACTTTATATCGTCATAATTCAGATAAAAAAAGAGCGACTAAAAAGCCGCTCTTTCAATTTGTTATCTATTTTTTTTATTCAACTTATGCTTGTGGACGCATAGAAGGGAATAAAATCACGTCACGAATAGTGTGAGTGTTAGTGAATAACATTACTAGACGGTCAATACCGATACCTTGACCTGCTGTTGGTGGTAAGCCGTGCTCAAGTGCAGTGATGTAATCTGCATCGTAGAACATTGCTTCATCATCACCAGATTCTTTCGCGCTTACTTGTGCTTTAAAGCGTTCATCTTGATCTTGTGCATCATTCAGCTCAGAGAAGCCATTTGCAACTTCACGACCACCAATGAAGAATTCAAAACGGTCAGTAATGAAAGCATTATTATCATTACGACGAGCCAGTGGTGAAATATCCGCTGGGTATTCAGTAATGAAGGTTGGTTGCATTAGCTTAGGTTCCGCTGTTTCACCAAAGATTTCTTCAAGAAGTTGACCACATGTCCAGAAGCTTTCTACTTCTACATGAACTGATTTCGCGATAGAAACCATAAGATCACGATCTTGAACGCCGTCATACGTTAGCGCTTGAATTTCAGCGTGCTCAGGGTTGTACATTTTGATTGCGTCTAACATGCTCAAACGTGCATATTTACCGCCAAAATCTACTGTGTATTCGCCGTAAGGCATTTTATCGCTGCCTAAAACAGAAATAGCCACTTGAGATAGCATTGCTTCTGTTAAATCCATAAGATCGTTGTAATCTGCGTACGCCATGTAGAATTCCATCATTGTGAATTCTGGGTTATGACGTGGAGATAGACCTTCATTACGGAAGTTACGGTTGATTTCGAATACACGCTCAAAACCACCAACAACTAGACGTTTAAGATAAAGCTCAGGTGCAACACGTAAGTACATGTCAACATCAAGTGCATTATGGTGAGTAACGAATGGACGAGCCGATGCGCCACCAGGGATAACGTGCATCATTGGCGTTTCAACTTCCATGAAGCCTTTATCAACCATGAAGTTACGAATTGCAGAAACCACTTTAGAGCGGATAATAAATGCAGTACGAGAATCTTCATTTACGATAAGGTCAACATAACGCTGACGGTAACGCATTTCTTGGTCAGTTAAACCGTGGAATTTTTCAGGCAATGGACGTAGTGCTTTAGTTAGCAGTACGAACTCTTCCATATTCACGTAAAGATCGCCTTTACCTGATTTATGTAGAGCACCTTTAACACCGATGATGTCACCGATATCTAGGCCTTGGTATTTTTCTTTAAGCTCTTTTTGCACATCTTTTGATGCGTAAGCTTGGATCTTGCCAGACACTTCTTGGATCAATAAGAAAGGACCGCGCTTCGCCATTACACGGCCAGCAATTGCTACAATGTGGTTTAATTCTTCTAGCTCTTCTTTGGTCTTTTCACCAAATTCCGATTGAAGATCCGCAGCAAGACTGTCACGACGGAAGTCATTCGGGTGGCCATTAGCCTTACATGCTTGACGGATATGGTCTAATTTACCACGGCGTTCTGCAATCAGTTTGTTTTCATCTAGTTGTACTTGGTCAGTCATAATGAACCCTTTCTTATAATCCAGATTTTAAGCTGGCTTCGATAAATTTATCTAAATCACCGTCTAATACGGCTTGCGTATTACGATTTTCAATGCCGGTACGCAAATCTTTAATGCGCGAATCATCCAATACGTATGAGCGAATCTGACTGCCCCACCCAATATCGGATTTAGAATCTTCGTTTACTTGTTTCTCTGCGTTTTGTTTCTGAAGCTCAAGTTCAAACAGTTTCGCTTTCAACTGCTTCATCGCTTGTGCTTTGTTTTTATGCTGAGAACGATCATTTTGACATTGCACTACTGTATTTGTCGGAACGTGAGTAATACGTACCGCAGATTCAGTGGTGTTTACGTGCTGACCACCCGCGCCAGAAGCTCGGTATACATCAATACGTAAATCAGCAGGATTGATATCCACTTCAATGTTATCGTCAATTTCAGGATAGATAAACGCTGAAGCAAATGAGGTATGTCGGCGACCACTTGAGTCAAAAGGTGATTTACGAACTAAACGGTGTACACCCGTTTCGGTACGTAACCAACCATAAGCATATTCACCAGAGATTCGAACGGTTGCGCCTTTAAGACCAGCAACATCACCATCAGAAATTTCGATAACTTCGGTTTTAAATCCTTTCGCTTCCGCCCAACGCAAATACATACGCAGCATCATGGATGTCCAATCTTGCGCTTCTGTACCGCCAGAACCCGATTGTAAATCAATATAACAATCTGATGAATCATGCGCGCCTGAGAACATACGACGGAATTCTAGTGTCGCCAGTTTTGCTTCTAATTCAGCAAGTTCAGGTTCAATTTCATCAAGTGTTTCTTGATCTTGTTCTTCCACTGCTAACTCAAGTAAACCTTCAACGTCTTCACCGCCTTGATCTAATTGGTCAATTGTTTCAACAATCGCTTCTAATGAGGCACGTTCTTTACCTAGCGCTTGAGCGCGCTCTGGTTCATTCCATACTTCTGGTTGTTCTAGCTCTGCATTGACTTCTTCTAGACGCTCTTTTCTCGCATCGTAGTCAAAGGTACCCCCTCAGGATATTTGTGCGTTCAGACACATCCTGGAGGCGGTTTTTTATAGGATTAATTTCGAACATGGTGTTTTATCATCGCCGAATAAAAAATAACCTAACGATTTTAACCAAAAGTGTGATAGAAATCGAGGTATTTCAACCTCTAAAAGCAAGAACAATCCACTTTTAGAAAATGGGGTAAATTTCATCACACCAAATCCCTTTTTATTTAACTTCAGCTTGGAATACGAGCCTTTCCATTTTCATACAGGCTATAAATGCAACAAGTCATTAAGTATTTATTAACGCAAGGTTTAGTTAAAATTAACTTTAGTCCCTAAATCAAGACTCTATATTGGTTCTATATAGTCAACCATTAACTGTAATGTCTGATTGCCTCTGAATTCATTAATGTCTAAACGGTAAGCTAACTTCACTTTTTGTACTGAAGCATCTGGCCAACGACGTACGTCAATATTAAAGGCAATGGCATCGATCATTTTGTTGGTTGGAAAATCTTTATGTATTGGTTCTAACATTAATTTTAAGTGCTTTTCACCGACTAAACGTTGATTAAGTACTTTAAATTCACCATCAAAAATAGGTTCAGGGAAAGCTTGTCCCCAAGGACCACCAGCACGAAGGATCTCAGCGGTACCTAACGTAAATTCTTCGGGCATTAATTCGCCATCAGATAATACCACCCCAGTTAACGCTTCTTCTTCTACTGATTCACGGACCACGTCATCAAACGCTTGGGAGAAACGCTTGTAATCGACTTCTTTAATACTTAATCCCGCAGCCATCGCATGACCACCAAATTTTAAGATTAAACCGGGGTTTCGGGTATCAATTAAATCCAACGCATCACGCATATGAAAACCCGAGATTGAACGACATGATCCTTTAATTAACCCATCACCACCATCAGCAAAAGCAATCACTGGACGATGGTATTTCTCTTTGAGACGAGACGCTAAAATACCAATCACACCTTGGTGCCAATCTCGTTGAAATAAAACTAAACCAAATGGCAATTCACTTTGTGCGCCAAACTCTAAGCGCTCACAGATTGCCATCGCTTCTTCTTTCATGCCTTGTTCTATTTCTTTACGAGTTTGATTCAAAGCATCTAATTCTGACGCCATACGACGAGCAGCATGAATATTGTTGGACATCAAAAGTTCTACGCCAAATGACATATCATCCAAACGCCCTGCCGCATTAATTCTAGGGCCTAACGCAAAACCAAAGTCTGAAGCATTGATCCTAGATGGCACTTTATTGGCAACTTCGATCAACGCTTGAATTCCTGGACGGCATTTCCCAGCTCGAATTCGTTGAATACCTTGATGCACTAAAATACGGTTATTTTCATCCAAAGCCACTAAATCAGCAACGGTACCTAAAGCGACTAAATCCAATAAGTCAGCAAGGTTAGGGATAGGAATATTTTGCGTTTCAAACCAGTTGTTTTCACGTAAACGCGCACGGATAGCCAACATCAAATAAAAAGCAACCCCTACGCCAGCTAACGATTTAGAAGGAAAGGCACACTCTTCAAGGTTTGGATTCACAATCGAATCTGCAATTGGTAATGATGACCCCGGTAAATGGTGATCCGTCACCACCACTTGCATACCATAAGCTTTAGCAGCAGCAACACCATCAATAGACGATACGCCATTATCAACGGTCATAATGATCTCAGCCCCCATTGCTTTGGCTTGATCAACCACATCAGGACTTAATCCGTACCCATCTTCGAAACGGTTAGGGACTAAGTAATCCACATTATTGCTGCCCATCATTCGAAATGCCATGACTGACAGTGCAGAGCTCGTCGCTCCATCAACATCAAAGTCACCCACAACAATAATTCGTGTTTGTTTTGCTATCGCTTCAACTAAAATATCAACCGCTTTTTCAATACCATGCATTGACTGAAATGACAGTAAATGCTTAGCACCGCGTTCTAACTGATTATTAGATGTGATCCCACGAGTCGCATAAATCCGTTGTAAGATTGAAGGAATTGAACTCGGAAAGTTTGGAATAACAGGAATAATACGACGTTTCACTTCAATCATGATATTGGCCTAACATTACGTTTATTAAATACAAAAAATCCCCGTAACAAGACGGGGATTTCGATTAAAGAAAGAGAAATTATTTTTCTAAATCGGCAATCAATTCTTTCGCAGGTTTGTAACCAGGAACTAAATCGCCATTAGGTAAAACAATAGCTGGAGTGCCATTTACACCCATTTTACGACCTAAAAGATATTGCTCTTTAATGATATTTTTACACTGAGCAGTCGCGGGTTTTGAACCATTTATTGGGCGATTAGATTTCGCATCTTCCATCGCTTGCTGTTTATCATCAGCACACCAAACTTGTGCCATTTTATCGGCAACTGAGCCTTGGTAGCCCTGACGAGGATACGCTAAATAACGAACCGTAATTCCTGCATCATTATAATCTTTCATCTCTTTATGCAGTTTTGTACAGTAACCACAGGTGATGTCGGTAAAGACGGTAATCACATACTTTTCGTTTTTTGCAGGGAACACGATCATGTTCTCACTTTGGCTATCGACTAGCTTAGCGAAACGAGCCGCTAACAAATCTTTCATATTGCCATTTTCATCAAACTCAAAAATTCGACCTTGAATAAAGTGCTTACCGTCATCAGAGACGTAAAAAATACCAAATGGGGTTTCAACTTGTTTGAAGCCATCAATATCAGAATCATGAATGGCTTCAACAGGTAAACCTAATGTCGTTAATCGTTGAGTAATCGCAATTGTTGAATCACTATTAGATGCCACTACAGGAGAAGCCGGTGTTGCAGTTTCTTTTACTTGCTCATCAGAACAAGCAGTAAAAGAAGCGACGCTCAATAGAGCAATAATCATTGCGCTAGTACGGCGAATAAAAGACATAAAAGGTTACCTATAAAAAAGTGTGATGTAAGAACGTTTAAATCATTAGAGTTTAGAAAAACCAAGAAGTTCCCATTCATTAAGAACGGGGGTGATGCTCTTGATGTATCTGTTTCAAACGCTCTGTTGCTACATGAGTATATATTTGTGTGGTAGAAAGATCACTATGTCCCAACAACATTTGTACGACTCTAAGATCTGCCCCATAGTTTAGCAAATGTGTCGCAAAAGCATGGCGTAAAACGTGAGGCGATAATTTGTCCGTATCAATCCCTGCAATTACGGCATAATGCTTTATGCGATGCCAGAATGTCTGTCTTGTCATTTGTCTTGCACGTCGACTAGGAAAAACCACATCTGAGCTTTTTTCGCCCAATAGAGTTGATCGACCTTGATCTAAAAATGTTTGAATCCAATAAACCGCGTTCTCTCCCATTGGAACCAAACGCTCTTTATCTCCCTTACCAGTAACTCGTACGACACCTTGACGTAAACTCAAATTTTCCATCGTTAAACTCACTAATTCCGTCACACGCAAACCTGTCGCGTAAAGTAGTTCTAACATAGCGCGATCACGGAGTTCTAATGGATCATCGACATTAGGCGCTTCCAGTAAGTCATTTACTTGTTCTTCACTTAGATCTTTCGGTAATCGTTGCGGTAACTTGGGACTCATTAATAACGCGGTAGGATCATCACCTCTAATTTTTTCACGATGTAAATACTGGAAAAATCGACGCAAAGCAGAAAGCATACGAGCTCGAGATGTTTGCTTATATTGTTTATCAACTAAATAAGCTTGGTATTCATTTAATCCCATTGCAGAGATAGAAGCACACTTATAGTGATTCTCATCTAACCAATTCAATAATTTCATTAAATCGTTTCGATAAGAAGACAACGTATTTTCAGATAATCCACGTTCCATCCACATGGTATCTAAAAAACGCTCGATCAACGCCATATCATTATTCATTACCATCACCACAAAGACTGCATACCAGAAATACTGGTTAGAATTACAGTATTAAACAATTTAACTGACTTTCAATGCAAGTTTAATTTTAAGAATCATTTGCGGTACACTACAACTAATCCTCATTGTTATGGAATATAGAATGAAAATCGGCCTATTTTATGGTTCTTCTACCTGCTATACCGAAATGGCATCAGAGAAAATACGCTCAACCATTGGTGAAGATATCGTTGATATTTTCAATATTAAAGACACGTCAGCGTCAGCAATGAATGACTACGATCTGCTCATACTCGGGATTTCGACGTGGGATTTTGGTGAAATCCAAGAAGATTGGTTGGCGGTATGGGAAGAATTAGACGGACTGTCCTTAAAAGGGAAAACCATTGCTTTATTTGGTCTTGGCGATCAAGGAGGTTATGGCGAGTGGTTCTTAGATGCAATGGGGTTATTACACGATGAATTAAAAGCGACTGATGCCACTTTCATTGGTTATTGGAAAAATGAAGGTTATGTATTTGATGCCTCAAAAGCATTAACAGAAGACGAATCTCACTTTGTTGGTTTGGCATTAGATGAAGACAGCCAATACGATAAAAGTGACGAGCGTATTGAGCAATGGTGTGAACAAATCCTAGTGGAATACCACGACTCTCTTTAAATTCAAATCACTTTACTAACAAAAACGAATAAGAGCTAATGTGACCCAGTTAGAAAATTAAATATCTAACAAGTTCAGCATTAGCTCTTAATAGAAGAAAAGCAAGAAACTCTATTATCTAGAGATAATTACACTTCTTTAGTCACTAACTCGTCTTCTTTCTTACCAATAAAACGAACAATGATAATTGAAGCGAACGTAGGGATAACCCAAGCCATACCGCGATCAAACATTGGTAGCATCGAGAATGCCGACATATCTGCACCCGCCACTTTCGCCGCATCTAATACAGCAAAGCAAGTTGCAACAGTAACAACGACACGGTATGCCAGACGAGGATTCGGCATCATATGACGTAAAAATGCTAAAACAATCAGAGCCATCGCAATAGGGTAAAGTAGGAATAATACTGGTACCGATAATGCTATAAGCTGAGTTAGACCAACATTAGCAACAATAGCGCAAGCGACACCAACAACAATAACCCATGTTTTATAAGTCACCTTACAAATTGAACTAAAGTAATCAGCACAAGCGGAAATAAGACCAATAGCCGTCGTTAAACAAGCGATCATAACTATAATAGACAATACGATTTGGCCAGAAGATCCAAATAGCGCATGAGTATATGCAGTTAAAATCTCACCGCCATTTGTTGCACCTGGAGCAACAGAGCTAGACGTCGCACCAAGGTAGAATAAAGAGACATAAACAAATGCTAGGCCTAATGCCGCAATACAACCTGCTGCGGTTAAATATTTTGTGGTCGCTTTATGATCTGTAATGCCTTTCTTTTTTAATGCATCAATCATTAAAATACCAAACATTAACGCACCAAACGTATCCATGGTGTTATAACCTTCAAAGAAACCAGTCGTTAATGGTTGATTGATATAGTTCCCTGTTGCTGCAACAATCTCACCTTGTGGATTAACAAATACCGCAATCGCTAAAATGATTAAACCAATGAATAATGCCGGCGTTAAAAACTTACCAATCGTATCGATAAGCTTACCTTGCGACCAGGCAAAAAACATTGCGATTGAGAAGAATGCGATTGAGAATAGTGTTAATGATATTTGTCCGGCATCAGCAGACATAAATGGTTTTGCAGCCATTTCATAAGCAACTAAACCTGTACGAGGGGCAGCAAATGCAGGCCCAATGATAACAAACATCAAAATAGCCATAATAATCGCTACTTTTGGTGGTAAATCACGAGTAAGTTGCTGCCAAGATCCACCGGCTACACCAATAGCAATAATGGTCATAAGAGGTAAACCTACCGCAGTAATAAGGAACCCCCCCATTGCACTGTAAACATGTTCACCGGCCATCTGACCTGCAATTGGTGGAAATATAATGTTGCCTGCACCTAAAAAGAAGGCAAAAAGCATAAAGCCAACGGCTATGATATCGGTTAGTTTTAGTGATTGTTTCACAGAAAACCCTTCTTATAATGTTGTGTGTTTGATTTCGTATTTTTATATCTTTTTTGATATTTATTTAAGAATAATGACCAATTAATCATTAAATCGCAATAGTGTAGATAAAAACACCATAATATATACAAACACAACCTACCAAGCAGTTTAATGCCCTGTTTTATAGGCCAAAATAAGAACCATAATTCAATACTTAAGCATTTAACAATAGATCTAAAATAGAACAATAAACCACTTAACATAAGAAACACAAAATTAACAACTATAACTATAAATGAGCATCTAATGAATAAAGGCTTCACTTTCAAACAGTTCCATATCAATATTGGTCTATGCGGAATGCCAGTAAGCACCGATGGCGTGCTTCTTGGTGCTTGGGCTAATATTGAACAAAGCAAAAATATTTTAGATATTGGCTGCGGAACGGGGTTATTAAGCCTTATGAGTGCTCAGAGAAATGAAAATAGTCATGTTGATGCGGTAGAGTTAATGCCTCTTGCTGCTGAAGTTGCTTTACAAAACTTTGTTCAAAGCCCTTGGAAAAACCGTTTACACTTAATTCATCAAGATATTCTTCATTATCACCCCGCTCATTTATATGACGCTATTATTTGCAATCCACCTTATTTCAATAATGGTGAGCAATCACAGAAAGGTGAACGCTCAATTGCCCGCCATACTGATAGCCTACCTTTTGATAAATTATTAAAATGCTGTAAGGCATTAATGTCCTCTAAAGGACGTGCAAGTTTCATTCTTCCATTCATTGAAGGTAATCAATTCATTGAAATTGCTAAAAAACACAGTTTTCACCTTACAAAACTAACAAAAATACAAACCACAGAAAAAAAAGATGTTTCTAGATTATTGATTGAGCTATCAATTTTTCCTTATATTTATCAAGAGACTACATTAATAATTCACAGTAAAGATGGTTATAGTAATGACTTTATTCAGCTCACTAGACACTTTTATCTCAATATGGCTTAAAAGATCGGTGATCCATCTCTAATAAATCATTATAATGTCTGGCTAACATCATATTTATACTCTTTAGACCTGAACGGAGAATCCAACAGTGATCAAAACGTTTGCTGATCTCGATCTATCCCCTAACCTACTGCGCGCTCTTGAGGAGATTGGTTATCAACGTCCAACTCAAGTTCAGGCTATGGCGATCCCTGAAGCATTAGAAGGTAAAGACATCCTTGCTTCTGCTCCAACTGGAACTGGTAAATCTGCGGCTTTTTTACTGCCCGCTTTACAGCATCTTGACGATTTCCCTCGTCGTGATCCAGGTCCTGCGCGTGTATTAATCCTAACGCCAACTCGTGAACTTGCTATCCAAGTTGCGGATGAAGCTCGTGAATTAGCTAAATACACTCACCATAAAGTATTTACTATCACTGGTGGTATCAGCTACCAAGAGCACGCTGACATTCTGGCAAGAACTCAAGATATTGTGGTAGCAACGCCCGGTCGTTTAATGGAGTACATCGAAGCTGAACGTTTTGATTGTCGTGCCATTGAAACTCTGATCCTTGATGAAGCCGACCGTATGTTAGACATGGGTTTTGGTCCTGTTGTTGATCGTCTTTCAAAAGAGTGTCGCTGGCGTAAACAAACCTTCTTGTTCTCTGCAACATTAGAAGGTCGTGGTGTTGATGGTTTTACCGCTGATCTATTAAACGAACCAGCAAAAATTGTCGCAGAACCATCGCGCCGTGAACGTAAGAAAATCACTCAGTGGTATCACCGTGCCGATAGCTTGCCACATAAAATAGAATTACTGAAAAGCATTCTAACGAACCAAACTGAGCGCGCGATTGTATTTGTAAAAACTCGTGAGCGTCTTGCAGAACTTCGTGGTCACTTAGAAACAGCTAAGATTTCATGTGCTTGGTTACAAGGTGAAATGCCTCAAGAAAGCCGTAACAATGCAATTTCTCGTTTCCGTGATGGTAAAGTTAACGTATTGATTGCTACAGATGTTGCTGCTCGTGGCATCGATTTACCCGATGTTAGTCATGTCATTAACTTTGATATGCCTCGTACAGCAGATGTATATTTACACCGTATCGGTCGTACTGCTCGTGCAGGTAAAAAAGGCAATGCTGTTTCTTTGATTGAAGCACATGATCAAAAAATGATGGAACGCGTTGGCCGTTACGTTAAAGAAGAAGATGAAATAATTAAAGAACGCTTTGTTGAAGGGTTAAAACCAACACATAAAAAAGCGGTATTTAAGAACAAACAAAAGAAAAATGCGAAGAAAAAAGCGGTGTTAGCAAAGAAAAATGCACCAAAGAAAAAGAAGAAGAAAAAGTAATTACATAAACCCCGTTAACTAAAGCATTACGCTCTAGATACAATAAAAGCAGCCTGTATTTTTACAGGCTGCTTTTTTATTGGAAGTCACTTAGGTACTAAGGACAAGAACGCTTCGGGTAAAAGTCAGAGCTAAAGACTCGTCCCTAAATCCTCGCCTCTAGTCCCTTTTTACAAACATAAAAAAACCCGCTAATCAGCGGGTTTTTATTAACTCAATTCGAGCGGTCTATAATAAAAATTATAGTACGTCGATTGCGTTAAGGTCAGCAAATGCTTTTTCAAGACGCGTAACCATAGAAGCTTGACCTGCACGTAACCAAACGCGTGGATCGTAGTACTTCTTGTTAGGCGCAGATTCGCCAGTTGGGTTACCGATTTGACCTTGTAGGAAATCACGGTTTTCAGCTTCGTATGCACGAACGCCATCCCATGAAGCCCACTGAGTATCAGTATCGATGTTCATTTTGATAACGCCGTAACCGATAGACTCTTGGATTTCTGCTTCAGAAGAACCAGAACCACCGTGGAATACGAAGTTAAGTGCGTCAGATGCGATACCAAATTTCTCAGCACAGTAAGCTTGAGAATCACGTAGGATAGTTGGAGTAAGAACAACGTTACCTGCTTGGTAAACACCGTGTACGTTACCGAAAGATGCAGCGATAGTGAAACGTGGGCTGATAGCCGTTAGTTTCTCGTATGCGTATGCAACATCTTCAGGAGAAGTGTAAAGCTCAGATGCGTCCATATCAGAGTTATCAACGCCGTCTTCTTCGCCACCAGTACAACCAAGTTCAATCTCGATTGTCATGTTCATTTTAGCCATGCGCTCTAGGTACTTAGCACAAGTTTCGATGTTCTCTTCTAGAGACTCTTCAGAAAGGTCTAGCATGTGTGAAGAGAATAAAGGCTTACCAGTTTCAGCGAAGAATACTTCACCAGCGTCTAGTAGTCCGTCGATCCAAGGAAGAAGTTTCTTAGCAGCATGGTCAGTATGAAGAATAACTGGAACACCGTAAGATTCAGCAACTGCGTGAACGTATTTTGCACCAGCTACAGCGCCAAGGATTTGTGCACCTTGACCTTCAAGTTTAACGCCTTTACCAGCGAAGAAACCAGCACCGCCGTTAGAGAACTGAACAACAACTGGTGCTTTAGCTTTAGAAGCAGCTTCAAGAACAGCATTGATAGTATCAGTATTCACTACGTTTACCGCAGGAAGAGCAAATTTGTTTTCTTTTGCTACTGCAAATACTTTCTGTACGTCGTCGCCAGAAATAACACCAGGTTTTACAAAATCGAAGATCTTAGACATGGAAGTAGTCCTATTTATTCTATCGTTTTAAAATTAAAAAACTTACGTTCAAATTTTTGCAAACGTTTGCTCACAACTTTTCCTATTGTATCAATAAACATTGTCATCAACAAACGTAAAAAGCGGGAATGTTTAATTCCCGCTTTTCAAATAATTATGCTTTAGCACGCTCTTCAAGCATTGCTACTGCAGGAAGTACTTTACCTTCAACGAACTCAAGGAATGCACCACCACCAGTAGAAATGTAAGAAACGTCAGCTTTGATACCGAACTTATCGATAGCTGCTAGCGTATCACCACCACCTGCTACAGAGAAACCTTCAGAATCAGCGATTGCTTTAGAAATACCAGCAGTACCTGCTTCAAAGTTTTTGAATTCAAATACGCCAACAGGGCCATTCCAAAGAATTGTTTTTGCATTCTTGATGATGTCTGCAAGAACTGCTGTTGAATCTGGACCAAGGTCGAAGATCATGTCGTCATCTTGAACGTCTGCAACGTTTTTGATTTCAGCTTCAGCGTTTTCATCAAATGCTTTTGCACATGCAACATCAGTAGCTACTGGAATTGCACATTCAACCATTAATTTTTTAGCTGTTTCTACTAAATCTGCTTCGTATAGAGACTTACCTACATTGTGACCTTGAGCTGCGATGAATGTGTTCGCGATACCACCACCAACAACAAGTTGGTCAGCAATTTTAGATAGAGACTCAAGAACAGTTAGCTTAGTTGATACTTTAGAACCACCAACGATTGCAACAAGTGGACGAGCAGGATTGTCCATTGCTTTACCTAGTGCTTCAAGTTCAGCAGCTAGAAGAGGACCAGCACACGCTACAGGAGCGTTCATGCCAACACCGTGAGTTGATGCTTGAGCACGGTGAGCAGTACCAAATGCGTCCATCACGAAGATGTCACATAATGCTGCGTATTTCTTAGAAAGCTCTTCTTCGTTCTTCTTCTCGCCTTTGTTAAAGCGAACGTTTTCAAGAACAACTAACTCACCAGCGTTTAATTCAAGACCATCTAGGTAATCTTTAGCTAGTTTAACGTCACAATCTAGCGCGTCATTTAAGTAGTTAACTACAGGAGCTAGAGAGAACTCTTCGTTGTATTCGCCTTCCGTTGGACGACCTAGGTGAGAAGTAACCATTACTTTAGCGCCAGCTTCCAAGCAAAGCTTGATCGTTGGTAGAGATGCAAGAATACGAGCATCAGAAGTTACTTTACCATCTTTAACTGGTACGTTTAGGTCAGCACGGATAAATACGCGTTTACCTGCAAGTTCCAGGTCAGTCATCTTGATTACAGACATTTTTTGTCCTCTCAATTAAATAATAAAAAGTTTTCAAGCTCGGCATCATTGCCAAACCGATTAAATTCTTACTGCATTATTCAGTAAATAGGGATGGAGTTCACTTTTTTCAAGGTGATAATTAATCTTTTTTCTCTTTCCATCACAAATTATTTGATTGATGCTTTTATTTTTTCATTACTAATGCGGTATCTAGCATCCGATTAGCAAATCCCCATTCGTTATCACACCAAACCAGCATTTTAACTAAATGCCCGTTACTAACTCTTGTTTGTGAACCATCGACAATCGCGCTATGGGGATCATGATTAAAGTCGATAGAAACAAGTGGCGCTTCAGTATAGTCAACAATGTTATGTAATGTACACTGAGATGCATTAACAATGGTTTGATTTATGTCATTAACTTTCACATTTGTATTAATTGTTACACTTAAATCCATCGCAGTGACGTTTACCGTCGGTACTCGCACAGAAATAGCCTCAAATTTGTTGGAAAATTTCGGAAAAATTCGTTCAATACCTTTATGCAGTTTTGTATCTACTGGAATTATAGACTGGCTTGCTGCTCGAGTTCGACGTAAATCAGTATGATACGCATCAATCACTGGTTGATCATTCATCGCAGAGTGAATCGTCGTAATCGTGCCAGATTCAATACCAAACGCATCATCAATCGCCTTAATCACTGGGATAATACAGTTAGTAGTACAAGACCCATTAGAGACAACTCTATGCTCAGGAAGCAATGTGTCATGATTAACACCGTAAATGATAGTGTTATCTAAGTCTGCGCTTCCTGGGTGTGAAAATAAAACCTTTTTAGCCCCCGCATCAATGTGCCTCTCGCCATCCGCTTTAGATCCATAAACACCAGTGCAATCCAGCACTAAATCTACTTGCAATGATTGCCATGGCAAAAGAGAAATATTCGCTTGATGCACAATACGAATTCGATCTTGAGAGCCATCAGGTAAGTCGATATAAAGATATTCCTGATCATGAGTCACTTTATGTTGGAAGCGTCCATGAGTTGAATCGTACTGAAGAAGGTGTGCCATCCCTTCAGGTTGTGATAATTCATTCACAGCCACAATTTCTATTTGATCACGTTTTCCGCTTTCATATAAAGCACGAAGAACACTACGACCAATTCGACCAAATCCATTTATCGCCACTCTTAACATAATTCCATTCACTCAGATTTATTTGTCGCCTATTGTACTCTTTTCGCTTTTTTCTTAAAGGATCAAAAAAGCGAAGCCACCTTTCGATAACTTCGCTTTTTATTCAGTTACTCACTTTTATTAAGCGAATGACTTTTGATTAAGCTAAAAGCTCTTTTGCTGTGTTTACTACATTTTCAGTAGTGAAACCAAACATTTTGAATAGCTCGTCAGCAGGCGCTGATTCACCAAACGTTGTCATACCGATGATCTTGCCACCGAAACCAACATACTTATACCAGAAGTCAGCAATACCCGCTTCAATAGCAACACGTTTTGTTACTGCTGATGGAAGTACTGATTCACGGTAGGCTTCATCTTGCTTATCAAATGCATCTGTTGCTGGCATTGATACAACACGTACCGCTTTCCCTTCCGCTGTAAGTTGAGCCGCAGCTTCAACTGCAAGTTCAACTTCTGAACCAGTAGCGATAAAGATAAGCTCAGGTTGACCTTCACAATCTTTCAGGATGTAACCACCCTTTGCTATATTAGCGACTTGCTCTGCATCACGATCTTGTTGTGCAAGGTTTTGACGAGAGAAGATCAGAGCCGTAGGACCATCACGACGTTCAATCGCGAGTTTCCAAGCAACCGCAGATTCAACTTGGTCACATGGGCGCCATGTGCTCATGTTCGGAGTTAAACGCAGTGAAGCGATTTGCTCAACAGGTTGGTGAGTTGGACCATCTTCACCTAGACCGATTGAATCGTGAGTGTACACTTGGATGTTCTGAATTTTCATCAGTGCAGCCATACGCATTGCGTTACGTGCGTATTCCATGAACATTAGGAACGTTGCGCCGTATGGTACGAAACCACCGTGCAGAGCGATACCGTTCATGATTGCTGTCATCGCAAATTCACGTACACCGTAATGAATGTAGTTGCCAGAGAAATCATCTGCAGTTAATGACTTAGAACCAGACCACATCGTCAAGTTAGAAGGTGCAAGGTCAGCAGAGCCGCCCATGAATTCAGGTAGCATAGCACCAAATGCTTCTAGTGCATTTTGAGAGGCTTTACGTGATGCAATGTTTGCAGGGTTAGCTTGAAGATCAGCAATGATTGCAGAGGCTTTTTCTTCCCACTCAGCAGGTAAGTCACCGTTTACACGACGCTTATATTCAGCAGCCAATTCTGGGTGTGCAGCAGCGTAGGCATCAAATTTAGCATTCCAAGACGCTTCTTTTGCTTTGCCTTCTTCTTTTGCATTCCATTCAGCGTATACATCAGTAGGGATCTCAAAAGGACCAAACTCCCAACCAAGTTTCGCTTTAGTCGCAACAATCTCATCAGCACCTAGTGGAGCACCGTGACAGTCGTGCGTACCTTCTTTATTTGGAGAACCAAAACCGATGATAGTTTTAGTACAAATCAAAGTAGGACGACCTGTTTCTGCTTTTGCCGCTTCAATCGCCGCATTGATTGCGTCAGCATCGTGACCATCAACCGCAGGAATTACATGCCAGCCGTACGCTTCAAAACGTTTAGGGGTATCGTCAGAGAACCAACCTTCCACTTCACCATCGATAGAAATACCGTTGTCATCCCAGAAAGCAACCAGTTTGCCTAGGCCTAGAGTGCCAGCAAGTGAACACGCTTCGTGAGAAATACCTTCCATTAAACAACCATCGCCCATGAACACATACGTATTATGGTCAACGATATCGTGGCCTTCACGGTTAAATTGTGCTGCCAATGCTTTTTCAGCCATTGCCATACCAACGCCATTAGTGATGCCTTGGCCTAATGGACCCGTTGTTGTTTCAATACCTGGTGCATAGCCGTACTCAGGGTGACCCGGAGTTTTAGAATGCAATTGACGGAAGTTCTTTAAGTCTTCGATAGACAGGTCATAACCTGAAAGATGAAGCAGAGAATAAATCAGCATTGAGCCGTGGCCATTCGAAAGAATGAAACGGTCGCGATCAGCCCACTCTGGATTCTGTGGGTTGTGATTTAGGTGACTACGCCATAATACTTCAGCGATGTCTGCCATGCCCATTGGTGCACCTGGGTGACCAGAATTTGCTTGTTGTACACCGTCCATGCTTAAAGCGCGGATTGCATTTGCTAAATGTTTACGTGAAGACATGCCTGCTCCTGAGAATTCGAAGGACTATATATTTATTGAGCTAGTTAACTCTTGATTAGTTACCCATATTTATGGATTAACTTAAATTTGCAGCGCCGTATTGTCGCAAAGCCTAATAGTGACTGCAAACGTTTACTTAGCAAATAAAGTGCTTTTTTTCACGATTTTGACAGAAAACCTTGTTTCTGTAGATAAATCCAATTGCAGAACGCAAACGATTGGTTATGTCTTATATTTATTTTCTTACCCCAAATGAGTTGTAATTAATCAAATTTTCTCTATTATGGCCGTCTAGATGGAAGAACACCTACACTGTTAAACGTATAGACTTATATATACTGTGGGTATTTTCTAAAAATTTATTACCTATAGAAGTGGAGCTCATCATGGCTAAACACCTATTTACCTCTGAATCAGTATCAGAAGGTCATCCAGATAAAATTGCCGATCAAATTTCAGATGCCGTACTTGATGCGATCTTAGAACAAGATCCAAAAGCACGTGTTGCTTGTGAAACGTACGTAAAAACTGGCATGGTTATGGTCGGTGGTGAAGTAACAACTTCTGCATGGGTTGATATCGAAGAAATCACTCGTGAAACCGTTCGTGAAATTGGTTATGTTCATTCTGACATGGGCTTTGATGCTAACTCTTGTGCTGTATTAAACACAATTGGTAAGCAATCTCCTGACATCAACCAAGGTGTTGATAAAGAAGATCCAAGAGAACAAGGCGCTGGCGACCAAGGCATCATGTTTGGTTACGCAACGAACGAAACACCAATTTTAATGCCAGCACCGATTACTTACGCACACCTTCTTGTTAAACAACAAGCAGAAGTACGTAAAAGCGGCAAGCTGGACTTCTTACGTCCAGATGCAAAATCTCAAGTAACGTTCCAATACGACCAAGGTAAAATTGTTGGTATTGATGCGGTTGTACTTTCAACTCAACACAGCGATTCTGTAACAACAGCAGATCTACGTGAAGCAGTAATGGAAGAAATTATCAAACCAGTATTGCCTGCTGAATGGCTAAGTAAAGAAACTAAATTCTTTATTAACCCAACAGGTCGTTTTGTTATCGGTGGCCCAATGGGTGACTGTGGCCTGACTGGTCGTAAAATCATCGTTGATACTTACGGCGGCGCAGCTCGTCACGGTGGCGGTGCATTTTCTGGTAAAGATCCATCAAAAGTTGACCGTTCAGCAGCATACGCAGCACGTTATGTAGCGAAAAATATCGTTGCAGCTGGCATGGCTGATCGTTGTGAAATCCAACTTTCATACGCTATCGGTGTTGCTGATCCAACATCAATCATGATTGAAACGTTTGGTACTGAAAAAGTATCTCACGACATCATCATTGAATCGGTTCGTCAGCACTTTGACTTACGTCCATATGGTCTACAAGAAATGCTTAACCTTCTTCAGCCAATCTACAAGAAGACGGCAGCATACGGTCACTTCGGTCGTGAAGAATTCCCTTGGGAAGCGACAGATAAAGCAGAAATTCTTCGTGATTTCGCTGGCATTAAGTAATTCAAGACTTAAAAACTCTTTTAAAAAGGAAGCTTCGGCTTCCTTTTTTGTTTTCTAACCCCATATACTCTTTATAGTTAAAGCGTTAATGTGATATTCAAGATAAAGAGATTCAATGACCCCACTTCAACAAGCATCCGTAGCCAAAGCTCAACAGTGCATTCAACAGGCATCCACTTTTTTTAATCGTCCTTTTTCCTTACCCGCGATTAATTTTACTCAACGTGGAAAAATAGCAGGCACCGCTCGCCTTCAAGGGTGGGAAGTCAGAATTAATCCCGTATTATTAGAAGAGAATCAACACACTTTTATTAACGAAGTGATCCCTCATGAAATTGCCCATTTAATTACGTTTAAACTGTATGGTCGAGTAAGACCGCATGGTAAAGAGTGGCAAGGTATAATGAATCAAGTCTTCAATTTACCAGCCCGAACTACGCACAGTTTTAGCGTTGAATCAGTAAAAGGAAAAACCTTCCCGTATCGCTGTAAATGCACAACACATGAATTAACGGTCCGTCGCCACAACCGAGTCCAACGAAAAGAAACTCAATACCTTTGCCGACAATGCCAGTCACCATTAAATGTGGTCAAAAAATAGCCTTTACTATCATTAACTTCTATTACTCAATTTATCTATAAAGAACTTTAACAATAAGCTACTCTTACTGCATTAATACAATAATCAGTAGTGTACTTTATGAAATTAATTCGCTTAGTTATCAGTCTTATTGCTGTCAGTTTCACTGTTAACGTAATGGCAGCACCTCCTTCTTCTTTCTCAAAAGCAAAAAAAGAAGCCGTCAAAATCTATCTTGATTACCCAACCTCCTTTTATTGTGGCTGTGACATTACGTGGAAAAATAAAAAGAAAGGGATCCCTGAATTAGAAAGCTGCGGATACCAAGTCCGTAAACAAGAAAAACGAGCCAGTCGTATTGAATGGGAGCATGTTGTTCCAGCATGGCAATTTGGTCATCAACGTCAATGTTGGCAAAAAGGTGGGCGTAAAAATTGCACTAGAAACGACAAGCAATTCAAATCAATGGAAGCCGACTTACATAATCTAGTGCCTGCGATTGGTGAAGTAAACGGGGACAGATCCAACTTCCGATTCTCACAATGGAATGGAAGCAAAGGCGCTTTCTATGGCCAATGTGCTTTTAAAGTCGACTTCAAAGGCCGTGTTGCCGAGCCACCAGCACAATCTCGTGGTGCCATTGCCCGAACGTATCTTTATATGAACAACGAATATAAATTTAACTTATCAAAAGCACAGCGACAACTTATGGAAGCATGGAACAAACAGTATCCAGTATCAACTTGGGAATGTACTCGTGATGAACGTATAGCAAAAATCCAAGGCAATCATAATCAATTTGTTTATAAAGCATGCACTAAATAAATTAGACAGAGCTAGAGGTTGAAAAAGTACATTTTAACCTCCATCCTTAAATGTAAGATAGTTAAAGAAAAGTAGACCATGAGAATACCAAGAATCCATCATCCAGAACTACTTCCTTCACAAGGTAAAGTAAACTTAAGCGATGATGCCGCCAATCATGTTGGCCGTGTAATGCGAATGAAAGAAGGCGAAGCTGTATTATTATTTGATGGCAGCGGCGCTGAATTTCCTGCAGTGATCACTTCTTCATCAAAGAAAAGTGTAGAAGTTGAGATCAGTGAACGTATTGATCGCAGCAGTGAATCACCATTAAATTTACATTTAGGCCAAGTGGTTTCTCGTGGTGATAAAATGGAATTCACCATTCAAAAATCCGTGGAATTAGGCGTAAATATCATTACTCCTTTAATTTCAGAACGTTGTGGTGTCAAATTAAACAAAGAACGTTTTGAAAAGAAACTCGACCAATGGCACAAAATTGCAATAGCCGCTTGTGAGCAATGTGGACGTAATACTATTCCTGAAATTCGTCCAATTATGTCATTAGAAGAATGGTGTGCTGAAGAATATGAAGGACTCAAATTAAACCTTCATCCAAGAGCCAAATATTCGATTAACACCCTACCGGAACCTGTTACTAATGTTCGTTTGTTGATTGGTCCAGAAGGCGGTTTGTCGTCTGAAGAAATTACTATGACAGAACAATATCAATTTGAAGAAACGTTGCTTGGTCCTCGGGTTTTAAGAACCGAAACCGCAGCACTTACTGCAATTACTGCCTTACAAGTTCGTTTTGGCGATCTTGGCTAACTGGAGAAACACAATGATCAAACTCGGTATCGTAATGGATCCTATTTCATCCATTAACATTAAAAAAGACTCTAGCTTTGCCATGATGCTTGAAGCTCAAAAACGCGGCTGGGAAATCCATTACATGGAAATGGCCGATCTTCACCTAGACCAAGGTAAAGCAGTTGCCGATACTAAAGTTGTTGAACTAAAAGAAGATCCTACTGGTTGGTACGAATTCAAATCAGAGCAGACGATTGATCTTGCTGAACTTGATGCCGTCTTAATGCGTAAAGATCCTCCGTTTGATACAGAATACATTTACGCGACCTACATTTTAGAGCGCGCAGAAATTCAAGGTGCTTTAATTGTAAACAAACCACAAAGCTTACGTGATTGTAATGAAAAACTGTTTACCGCTTGGTTCCCAGAACTGACACCAACAACGCTAGTTACTCGTAAATCAGACAAAATTAAAGCGTTCCGCGAAAAACACGGTGACATTATTCTTAAGCCGCTTGATGGTATGGGTGGTGCATCAATTTTCCGTGTGAAAGCAGGCGATCCAAACGTGTCGGTTATCATCGAAACACTCACTAACCACGAACAAAACTATTGCATGGCACAGACGTTTGTTCCTGATATTAGTAATGGTGATAAACGTATTCTAGTAGTTGATGGTGAACCAATGCCTTATTGCTTGGCACGTATCCCTGCAAAAGGCGAAACTCGTGGTAATTTAGCCGCTGGTGGTACCGGTGAAGCTAGACCACTCAGTGAAACCGATTGGGCCATTGCAAATGCGGTTGCTCCAACCCTAAAAGAAAAAGGACTTATTTTTGTTGGCCTTGATGTTATAGGCGACAAATTAACCGAAATTAACGTTACCAGTCCTACGTGTATTAAAGAGATCGAAGCCGCTTTTGATATCTCAATTACAGGAAAATTAATGGATGCAATAGAGCGTCGCATTAATGAGAAGTCAGCTTAAGTAAAATCACCTAAGCTAAAGATAAGCAGTGGGAAATCCCCCACTGTTTTTATCATACGATTTTAGGAGGCATTATGGATTTAAAAAACCATTTTCTGGTTGCTATGCCAAGTATGAATGATCCCGTTTTTACACGGAGTGTGATCTATATTTGTGAGCACGATTCCGATGGTACAATGGGGTTACGCATAAACCAACCAGTGCAAATTTCACTGAAAGGCATGCTTGACCAAATCAAACTGGATAATCCTTCCCCTATTATCTTCCCTCAAACGCTATCTCAACCGGTACTAAATGGCGGTCCAGTCTCTGATGATCGTGGATTTGTTCTTCATTATCCAAAAGACAATTACAGTTCTAGTATTGAAGTCACCGAAGAACTTTCTGTAACGACATCTAAAGATATTTTGGCAACCTTAGGTACCGAAGATCAACCTTATAAATATTTAGTCGCTCTTGGCTATTCTGGCTGGGATGCAGGGCAACTAGAGCAAGAATTATCTGAAAACACATGGCTAATCTTAGAAGCAGATTCTTCTGTTATTTTTGATACTCCTATTCCTGATCGTTGGCGCAGAGCTATCGAAATACTAGGCATTAGTCCAGTAAATATATCCAGCGAGGTTGGACACGCATGAGTTCACGCACCATCATGGCATTTGATTTTGGCACAAAAAGCATTGGCTCAGCCATTGGGCAAGAAATCACAGGTACCGCAAGTCCATTAAAAGCGTTTAAAGCTCAAGATGGCACCCCTAATTGGGATGATATTGAAAAGCAAATTAAAGAGTGGCAACCTGATTTGATCGTTGTTGGTCTACCAACCGATCTTCATGGTAAAGAGTTAGACGTTATCACACCAAAAGCAAAGAAATTTGCTAACCGTCTGCACGGTCGTTTTGGTAATCAAGTCGAACTGCACGATGAACGCTTATCAACCGTAGAAGCTCGCGCTGATTTATTTGAATTCGGTGGCTATAAAGCATTATCAAAAGGCAATGTCGATTGCCAATCTGCCGTTGTTATTTTAGAAAGTTGGTTTGAGAGTCAATGGGGCTAAGGTCCAAAGACATAAAAGCAGGGTTCAGAGGTACTCGTTGTGAGCGTAACACTCACCGCACACACCTCTGAATTCTAAACGCAAAGCGTCCTGAATCCTGCTTTTAATCTAACGATATCGACACATTATCAAATTTTGATGTGGTAAATGAATCCCCACGCTTAGTCTTCAGCATCAGCCTTAAGTCATTTGCAGAATCCGCACTATGCAGCGCTTCTGTTTCTGTAATCTTGCCATCAATTACTAAATCAAATAAGCATTGATCAAACGTCTGCATTCCTGATTCACGAGAGCGTGTCATTGTCCCTTTTAATTCATGCAGATCACCTCTACGAATTAAATCGGCGATTCGGGGAGTATTGAGTAATACTTCAAACACACCGTGACGCCCATTTCCCTGAGCATCAGGAACCAATTGTTGAGCAATAACACCTTTTAAATTCATTGAGAGATCAAATAAAAATTGCTCTTTATTCTCTTTTGGAACCAAATGTAAAATACGCTCTAATGCTTGGTTTGCATTGTTTGCGTGTAACGTTGCCATACACAAATGCCCAGTCTCAGCAAACATCATCGCGTACTTCATCGTTTCTCTGGTTCGAATTTCACCAATCAAAATCATATCGGGCGCTTGGCGTAATGAATTTTTTAAAGCAACTTCATAACTGTCTGTATCTAGCCCAACTTCACGTTGAGTCACGATGCATTTATTATGTGGATGAACAAATTCAATCGGATCTTCCACCGTCAAAATATGACCCGATTTATGATCATTCCGGTACCCAGTCATCGCAGCCATTGTGGTCGATTTTCCTGATCCCGTCGCTCCCACAACTAGAACCAATCCTCGTTTAGCTACCGCCAAGTCTTTCATGATACTCGGTAAATACAATGAATCCATGGATGGGATTTTAGTTTCAATTCTACGGATCACGGCCCCCGGTTGTTCACGCTGCCAAAATGCACTCACACGAAAACGACCACTCTCTTTTACGATGGCAAAATTGGCTTCTAATGTTTGAGTAAATTCTTTTTCTCGATCATCATTCATCATCTCAGCCAACAGGGCGGTTACAGACTCTACCGTTTGCTTTGCCCCTGTCGCTTGTAAAACGCCATCAACACGTAATAAACACGGTGCATCCACCGTAATATAAATATCAGAGGCTTTCTGCTTCACCATCTGATTCAATAAATCATCCAAATTCATGATTAAAAACCCATACTGGTTATTTCAACTTTCTTTGCAACTTCATCAGGGTCAACTAACCCTTGAGCAATAATTTTCTTTGCATTTTGCTCCATGGTTTGCATTCCAAAAGCGGAACCAGTCTGAATGATTGAATACATCTGAGCGACTTTATCTTCTCGGATTAAGTTACGTATTGCAGGGGTTGCTATCATTATCTCATGACAAGCAATTCGTCCACCACCAATTCGTTTTAATAACGTTTGAGCCACCACGGCTCTTAATGATTCCGACAACATTGAACGCACCATCGATTTATCACTGCCAGGAAATACATCAATAATACGGTCAATGGTTTTTGCCGCAGAACTGGTGTGTAACGTAGCAAACACGAGGTGTCCGGTTTCCGCTGCTGTTAATGCAAGACTGATTGTCTCTTGATCTCGCAATTCCCCCACAAGAATGACATCAGGATCCTCACGCAATGCCGATCGTAATGCCGCTTTAAAACTGTGAGTATCACGATGAACTTCACGTTGGTTAATCAAACATTTTTTATTTTTATGAACAAACTCAATCGGATCTTCGATCGTGAGAATGTGCTTATTATGATGTTCATTAACGTAATCAACCATCGCCGCTAATGTTGTTGATTTACCCGATCCCGTCGGCCCTGTAATTAATACCAACCCTTTTTGATATTTTGCGATATCAAGAAAAATATCAGGGGCATCTAATTGCTCAAGAGAAGGAACCTCAACAGGGATCGTTCTAAAGACAGCGGCACAACCTCGTGATTGATTAAACGCATTCACACGAAAACGCCCCACACTCGGAAGCTCAAAAGAAAAATCAACTTCTAACTTTTCTTCAAACTCACTTCGTTGAGCATCATTCATGATATCAGTCACTAAGCGATGAACATCAGCGTGGGTAAAATCAGGTAATGTGAGTTTACGAACCTCACCATCAACACGTACCATAGGAGGAACTCCTGCAGATAGGTGTAGATCTGATGCGTTTTGTTTTACACTAAAGTCCAGTAGTTCTGTGATATCCATAATTTTCCTCGGTAATCGTTTCTATGACTAGTATTAAGCAAAATATCCACCAAATCACTCTTCAGATAGAGAATAGCATTCAAAAATGTGGTCGATCCCCCGATTCAGTGCAACTACTGGCGGTAAGTAAAACCAAACCTATCGAGTTACTCGAACAAGCAATCGAATCGGGTCAACACTCTTTTGGTGAAAACTACGTTCAAGAAGGTGTTGATAAAGTCCACTATTTTCAAAAAAATCATTCGAATATCGAATTAGAATGGCATTTTATCGGACCAATTCAATCGAATAAGACTCGTCCAATTGCCGAACATTTTGATTGGGTGCATTCTATTGATCGTCTTAAGATAGCTCAACGTTTAAATGAACAACGTCCCTCTGATTTAGGTGAACTAAACGTATTAATTCAGGTCAATATTAGCTCAGAAGACAGTAAGTCAGGCACCACGGCTAATGAGGTAATGTCACTGGCCGCGGCTATTCATGCAATGCCAAACCTAACACTTCGAGGATTAATGTCTATCCCTGCAAATGTCTCTAATTACGAAGAACAATTAACCGCATTCAAACAACTTGCTTCCATTCAAAACCAATTAGAAGCACAATATCCACAGGTTGATACCTTATCGATGGGCATGAGCGGTGATATGGATGCCGCAATTGAAGCGGGCTCTACGATGGTACGTATTGGTACTGCTATTTTTGGTGCAAGAAACTATACCAATTAAGCAAATAATACACAGTAAGCGACTCTTAAAAATAAAAAATAGGAATACGAATGGAACATCGTAACATTGCTTTTATTGGTGCGGGAAACATGACTCGTTCAATCATTGCAGGCTTAATTAGCAGTGGTTATCCAAAAAAAAATATCACCGCAACAAACCCAAGCACTGACAAACTAAACAATTTAGAGCAATGCTATGGTATTAACATCAGTACCGATAACCTTGCCGCAGCTCAACAGGCTGACGTTATTGTTCTTGCTGTAAAACCACAAATGATGGAGACCGCAGCAAAGCCACTCCAATCCGTGGATTACTCAGATAAACTGGTTATTTCGATTGCTGCTGGTATTTCAGCTAAACGCTTAAATGAAATGTTCGCTACTAAGTTAAATTTGGTTCGAGTCATGCCGAATACGCCTGCATTAGTCGGTAAAGGCATGAGTGGCCTATTTGCCGTTGAGCATATTTCCGAACAAGACAAACATTTTGCAAGTGATTTACTTTCAGCCGTGGGGGAAGTCTGCTGGGTTGAAAAAGAATCTGGTATTAATTCTGTCATTGCAGCAGCAGGAAGCGCGCCTGCGTATTTCTTCTTATTTATGGAAGCAATGCAGGCCGAAGCCATTAAACAGGGCTTTAATGAGGATACCGCTCGTCTGTTAGTGCAACAATCCGCACTCGGTGCCGCCGAAATGGTCGTAGCAAATCCTGAAACACCATTATCAACACTGCGTGAACAAGTGACCTCAAAAGGTGGAACCACTGCTGAAGCACTTCGCACGTTTAATGAACATCATCTGCAAGAGATCGTCGCTAAAGCAATGCAAGCGGCAGTGACTCGAGCAGAAGAAATGGAAACGTTGTTTTAAAAACTGCTTTGCTTGAAGCAACTCTGTTTAAAAAACGCTATAAAAAAACCAATGATTTTTAAGGTTAACTAACTATGAATGCAATGAGCTTTTTAATCTCTACCGTTTTTGATTTATACATAATGGTTGTGATTCTACGAATTTGGTTACAAGTGGCACGTGCCGATTTCTATAACCCATTTTCACAATTTATCATCAAGGCTACGCAACCTGTTGTTTCGCCTTTACGTCGTATTATTCCATCAATAGGAAGCTTAGATTTAGCCACCGTTCTGTTTGCTTATGTTCTGTGTGTTGTTAAATTTGTTGCTCTGCAAGTTGTCGTTTCAGGCGGAATTACTTTTGGTCCTGAGTTTTTAATCATTGGTCTAATTGCTCTTGCAAAAGCCGCTGGTGGTTTGCTGTTCTGGATTTTATTAGTTCGAGCAATCCTAAGCTGGGTTAGTCAAGGTCGTAGCCCAATTGAATATGTAATGAACCAATTAACAGAACCAATGCTTGCTCCTATTCGTAAGATCCTTCCTCAAATGGGCGGATTAGATTTAAGCGTATTAGTGCTGTTCATTGTGCTTCAATTTGCTAACTTCTTAATGGGTGATTTACTTGGCCCGATTTGGTATAGCTTGTAATCTGATCGATATTGGAATCTAAGCAATAATGCCAATTAAATACGATAACGATGATTTGGTCTTAAGACTTTACCTTCAACCGAAGGCCAGTCGAGACCAAATCGTTGGTATACATGGAGAGGAACTCAAAGTAGCGATTACCGCTCCTCCTGTTGATGGGAAAGCTAACGCACATTTGATTAAGTACTTCTCGAAATTATTTAAGGTTGCTAAAGGTAAAATCACAGTAGAAAAAGGAGAACTTAATCGTCACAAACAAGTTCGAATTCACTCTCCTGAAATTATTCCTGATGCCATTCAAATACTGCTAGAGCCGAGTTAATTCTCGGCTTTTCTTTATGGAGATTAACATGAAAAAAACGCTGTTACTTTTATCCCTCTTTCTTTTTAGTTTACCCAGTTTTGCAGGGCAATTTGTACAGATAAAAAATGTTGAAGTGCATTATTCCGCCTTTAATTCCACGTTTTTAACGCCTAAGGTGGCTCGCGCTTATCAATTAAAACGCTCTGGCTACACGGCATTAATAAACATCAGTGTTTTAGATATTTCACAAGCCGGAAAACCGGCGATATCAGCTCAAGTATCTGGCACGGCTAAAAATTTATTAGGTCAAACTAAGACTCTGACTTTCCGTGAAATAAAAGAGAAAAATGCCATTTATTATATTGCTGAGTTACCAATAACAAACGAAGAAACCTTTCGCTTTGATATTGATGTATCTTCAGGAAAGAAAGGCGCTGGCAAATTAAAATTCAATCAAAAGTTCTACGTAGAAGAGTAAGAGAATCATTATGAGCAAAATCGTATTAGCAACAGGCAACCAAGGTAAAGTTCGTGAAATGGCAGATGTTTTGTCTGACTTTGGATTTGATGTTGTGGCACAAAGTGAGTTCAACGTCTCTGACGTAGCAGAAACAGGCACAACCTTTATTGAGAATGCCATTATTAAAGCGCGTCATGCGGCTAAAGAAACCGGATTACCTGCGATTGCTGATGATTCCGGTTTAGAAGTCGACGCATTACATGGCGCACCAGGCGTTTACTCTGCACGCTACTCTGGTGAAGGCGCAACTGATCAGAAGAACATCGATAAAATGCTAGCGGCAATGGACGGTATTCCTACAGAAAAACGTACCGCCCGCTTCCATTGTGTCTTAGTCTTAATGAAGCATGAGAACGATCCTACGCCATTGATTTGTCACGGTTCATGGGAAGGCCACATTACCACGGAGCAACAAGGTGAAAATGGCTTTGGCTACGATCCTATTTTTTGGGTAAGTGAAGACAATTGCTCTTCTGCAGAACTTGAACCTGCACGTAAAAAGCAACTGTCTCATCGTGGACAAGCTCTGAAAAAACTGTTCGCTGCATTAAAAGAAGGTCAATAATTGATGCTAGTCCCACCACCACTCAGTTTATACATTCATATTCCTTGGTGTATTCAAAAGTGCCCATATTGTGATTTCAACTCTCACGCGTTAAAAACAACAATTCCTGAAGCACAGTACATTTCAGCGTTAATTGACGATCTTGATACCGATCTTGCTCGTTATAATATGCAAAATGAATCACGTAAACTGCATTCTATTTTTATTGGTGGTGGTACCCCGAGTTTAATTACCGCTCCAGAAATTAAGCGTTTACTGATCGAAGTTGAAAAACGCCTGCCGTTTGCTGATGACATTGAAATCACCATGGAAGCGAACCCAGGAACGGTAGAAGCCGGACGATTCATTGAGTACCGCGAAGCCGGCGTTAATCGTATTTCTATTGGTGTGCAAAGCTTTCAACAAGAGAAGTTAGAAAAACTCGGACGAATTCACGGTAAGGATGAAGCCCTTCGCGCCGCTCGTCTTGCCCATGAAGCAGGGTTAAACAGTTTCAATCTCGACCTAATGCACGGTTTACCAAACCAAAGTATTGATGATGCTTTGTCTGATTTAAAACAGGCCATTGAACTTAATCCGCCGCATTTATCTTGGTATCAACTCACTATCGAACCAAATACGGTGTTTTACTACAAGCCCCCTACTCTGCCTGATGATGATGATCTATGGGATATTTTTGAACAAGGTCATCAAATCCTTGCCGATGCAGGTTACGTTCAATATGAGATTTCGGGCTACAGTAAAGTCGGTTATCAATGTCGCCATAACTTAAATTATTGGCGCTTTGGCGACTATCTAGGGATTGGTTGTGGTGCTCATGGCAAGCTGAGTTTTGCTGATGGCCGCATTATTCGAACCACAAAGATCAAACACCCTAGAGGCTTCTTAGACTTAATGAAACCTTACTTGATTGATGAACAAAAGGTTGCAGATCACGACAGATCTTTTGAATTCTTTATGAACCGTTTCCGCTTACTGGAAGCTTGTCCTAAACAAGATTTTATTGATAAAACCGGGTTAGGTTTAGAGTCGATTCAAGAAACAATGGATTGGGCGAAAGAGAAGAAGTATTTAGAAGAAACAGAAACGCATTGGCAGATCACAGAGCATGGAAAATTGTTCTTGAATGATTTGTTGGAAGCGTTTGTGAGTGATGAGGAGTAAGATCAGGGTTCAGATCGCTTCGCTTAAAGGTTTCAGTAAGAGCTTAACAATCTTTTCCTGAAACCTTTAGGGAGCTTGCGACCGTCCTGAAACCTGCTCTTACCTTAAAATATCGAACGTCCAATACGCTCTGAAAGCAATTCTAACGCTTGGGTTCCTGCTAGCGAGTTGCCTGATGGGTCCAACTCTGGTGACCATACTGCAATCGTCATTTCACCCGGAACAATCGCGATAATTCCGCCACCGACACCGGATTTCCCTGGCATACCAACACGATAAGCAAATTCCCCAGCACCATCATATAAACCACACGTCGCCATCAGTGCATTAATTTGTTTACTTTGCATAGGTGTAATAATGAATTCATTTGTCTCTGGTTGAATGCCTTTATTCGCTAAATAACCAAACGTTCTCGCTAAATCAACACAGCTCATATTCAAGGCACAGGCATGAAAATAGTTCTTTAATACGGGCATAACTTCATTCTCAAAGTTACCAAATGATCGCATTAAATAAGCAATTGATGCATTTCGATCACTATGATCCATCTCCGAATTAGCGACGACACGATCATAAATAATATGTTCATTGCCAGAGAGCTTACGTACAAATTCTAATAAGCGATGTTTCGGAGCAGAAAAGCGACTAAACAGCATATCTGCCACAACAATCGCCCCCGCATTGATGAACGGATTACGAGGAACCCCTTGTTCCATTTCCAACTGGATCAATGAGTTAAACGCTTGTCCAGAAGGTTCTTTTCCAACTCTATGCCAAAGTTCTTCGGGCTGATACAGCTCCATAGCAAGCGTTAAACTCAGTGCCTTAGAGATTGACTGAATCGAAAATCGTTCGTTTGCATCGCCTGCTGTGATCATTTCACCATCATTAGTATAGACAGCAATACCCAGTTTATTACTCGGTACACAAGCAAGTGCTGGAATGTAATCGGCAACCTCTCCTTGTCCAATAAGAGGACGCACTTCATTCAAAATATCTTCTAATATTTGTTTTGTTGGCTTCATTATTTTTACTTCCTTTCACAGCAAGGACAAAAAAGCCAACACAGAGGTTGGCTTTAAATTTATAAGCAATGCATTAGACACTGCATCAGTTTACTACTGATTATAATTATGCGTTACGACGGAATTTAATATCCCATACGCCATGGCCTAAACGGTGACCACGAGCTTCAAATTTTGTTAATGGACGCTCATCTGGACGAGGAATGTAATCGCCATCAGTTGCTATATTTTCGTAGCCTGGGGCCGCGTTCATTACTTCGATCATATGTTCTGCGTAGTTTTCCCAATCAGTTGCCATGTGGAAAACACCTTCAGCATTGAGCTTAGGACGGATCATCTCAGCAAATTCAGCTTTAACGATGCGGCGCTTATGATGACGCGCTTTATGCCATGGGTCAGGGAAGAATAATTGCAGAGTCGTCACTGATGAATCAGGGATCATCGATTCAAACACTTCAACCGCATCGTGACACATCACGCGTAGGTTAGTTACGCCCGCTTCTTTTGCAGCAGCAAGACATGCACCAACACCTGGGCGGTGAACTTCAATACCAAGGAAATTAAGTTCTGGTGCTTTTTGCGCCATCTCAACCAAAGATGCACCCATACCAAAACCGATTTCTAAAACGACAGGGTTGTTGTTACCAAACACCTCGTTCCAATCAAGCATTTGCTCAACAAAATCGATGCCCATGGTAGACCAGCACTCAGTAATAGCGCCTTCTTGGCCTTTCGTTAAACGTCCTTCGCGGCGTACAAAGCTGCGAATTTTACGAACGATTTTACCTTCTTCGGTAAAGTCGTTTTTAGTCACTTCAGTCATGATTGGATAACCTGGTTATTCTCTGAACAAGGATTGTGGATCCGGCATTATCCAAAGTTTAGCCCAGTGTTCAAGCATTATCTTTCGTTTTCCGTATAAACACGGTAAATACTTTACTTTGAATACTTGTATGAATACCCCTATTTTCTATCGGGTGTACAAATTCATCACAGTATGATGCAATCCCCACCATTATAAAAAAGCAATCGAGCATGTCATGACTTCTTTTTCTCACGCCATCTTAGAATGGTACGATAATTACGGCCGTAAGACGTTGCCTTGGCAATTAGAAAAAACACCTTATAAAGTATGGTTATCCGAAATCATGCTGCAACAAACTCAAGTCACTACCGTTATTCCTTATTTTGAACGCTTCATGACTCGCTTTCCTACGGTAATTGACCTAGCGAACGCCGATCAAGATGAAGTTCTTCATTTATGGACTGGTCTTGGTTATTACGCCCGTGCTCGAAACTTACATAAAACCGCACAAATTATCGCAGAGCAATATAATGGCCGATTTCCTGAAACCATTGATGAAGTGATCGCCTTACCCGGTATTGGACGCTCTACCGCTGGCGCCGTACTTTCCTTGTCGCTTAAACAACGTCATCCCATTTTAGATGGTAATGTAAAGCGAACCTTATCTCGCTGCTTTGCTATTGAAGGATGGTCAGGGAAGAAATCTGTCGAAAATGCCATGTGGGAAATAGCAGAAGAACATACACCAGAGTTAGGAGTCGAACGCTACAATCAAGCCATGATGGATATGGGGGCGATTGTTTGTACTCGTTCTAAGCCTAAGTGTGAGATTTGCCCAGTGAATGATCTTTGCCAAGCAAAAGCACAAGATCGCCAATTGGATTTCCCGACCAAAAAACCGAAGAAAGAAAAACCAATGAAAGAAGCTTGGTTTGCCATTTATTATCACGATGGTGAAGTTTGGTTAGAGCAAAGACCTCAGACTGGAATTTGGGGCGGGCTTTTTTGCTTTCCTGAACAACCAGAGAATACCTTAGTTGATTTATCTGTTCGCTATGGTGTCGAAATAAAATCCACTCAACAATTAATTGCTTTTCGTCATACCTTTAGCCATTACCACTTAGATATCACCCCTGTGCTTATCACTCTGGTGAAGAAACCGAACATGGTGATGGAAGGAACACGCGGAGTTTGGTATAACTTATCTCAACCAATGACGGTAGGATTAGCAGCACCAGTACAAAAACTATTGGATGCCCTTCCGTACGAAATTTCTAATGGAGAATAACCATGAGTCGCACTGTATTTTGCGTTCTTTTAAATAAAGAAGCCGATGGCCTAGATTTTCAACTTTACCCAGGTGAACTAGGTAAACGTATTTTTGATAACATCTCCAAAGAAGCGTGGGGCCAATGGCAACATAAGCAAACCATGCTAATTAATGAAAAGAAACTAAACATGATGGATCCTGAGCACCGTAAGATGCTAGAAACAGAAATGGAAGGGTTCCTATTTGACGGTAAAGATGTTGTCATTGATGGCTACACCCCACCAAGCAAGTAATCGTTTTTTCTTAAATAAAGCAGCCTAGTCGCTGCTTTATTTTTATTCTTTTTTAGTTCGAGGCCATTCTGCCGTTAACCTTATTATCGAGTTCTTATCTATATAGCCTTTATGAAAAAAATTATCTTAATTGTCTCTACATGTCTTTTTCTCACCAGCTGTAGCCGAGAATCCATAGAATCGACCTTTGGTATTAATTACGACACCACCAACCGCTTTGCTAAAAATTTAGCCCCTCTTCCTGGGCAATTTACCAAAGATCTAAAAGCTCTCGACTCTTTAATAAGCAGTTTTAATGGCAACATTGAGAAGCGGTGGGGAAAAAAAAACCTCATCACCGCAGGTAAACGTTCTTACGTAAAATACACGGATGGGTATCTGAGTCGCTCTCAAGTCGATTTCACGTCAGGACGAGTCACCGTCGAAACCGTAGCAGGAACCGAGCCTAAAGCGCATTTGCGTCAAGCTATTATCACCACCCTACTCACACCAGATGACCCTGCTGGTGTTGATTTGTATTCAGACGCTGATGTCACCTTAGGTGGAAAACCATTTCTTTATCAACAAGTCCTCGATCAAGATAAAAAACCGATTGAATGGTCATGGCGCGCAAGCCGTTACGCTGATTACCTCATTGCACATCATTTAAAACAAAAAAATATCGACTATAAAAAAGCATATTACGTTGATATTCCTATGGTTAAGAACCACGAACAACTGCGTGAATACCAATATGCCGATATTGTTCGTAAAGCATCTCAACGTTACGACATTCCTGAAGATTTGATTTACTCCATCATCAGAACAGAAAGTAGTTTTAATCCTTATGCCGTAAGTTGGGCCAATGCGTATGGATTAATGCAAGTGGTACCTAAAACCGCTGGACGTGATGTTTTTAAATTGGTGAAGAAAAAATCCGGAGATCCTACACCCGAGTATTTATTTAACCCACATAACAACATTGATACTGGCGCCGCTTACTTTCATATATTGAAAACACGTTACTTAAAAGACATTAGAAATCCGATTTCAAAACAATACAGCATGATTTCAGCTTATAACGGTGGTGCTGGTGGTGTATTTACTACCTTTAGCAGTAGCAGAAGTCGTGCAATTAACGACATTAATAGTTTAAATCCGAACCAAGTCTATTGGGCTTTGACTAAAAAGCATAAGAATGCGGAAGCAAGACGTTACCTAGAAAAAGTAACCGCCTATAAAAAAGAGTTCAATTCAGGGAAGATTTAGCGATAAAACAGCCTATTCGATGGATAATCAATCAAACGATCAAAAAAACGGACTATTTTGAAAAAAAAAGTTGACGGTGAGGGCAAAAATCCGTTTAATAGCGCTCGTTGCCCGGATAGCTCAGTCGGTAGAGCAGAGGATTGAAAATCCTCGTGTCGGTGGTTCGATTCCGCCTCCGGGCACCATACAATAAGATTGTTGGTGTAGTTCTAGATTTATTTATTAAATGCTAGATCACGAATAGTCAAAAGAATTTAGTGTGCCGACTTAGCTCAGTAGGTAGAGCAACTGACTTGTAATCAGTAGGTCACCAGTTCGACTCCGGTAGTCGGCACCATTCTTTTGCCTCGATAGCTCAGTCGGTAGAGCAGAGGATTGAAAATCCTCGTGTCGGTGGTTCGATTCCGCCTCGAGGCACCATACAATTCCCTTTTAGTTCAGTTGGTAGAACGCCGGACTGTTAATCCGTATGTCGCTGGTTCAAGTCCAGCAAAGGGAGCCACATTCAAAAGCCTTGTCATAGGACGAGGTTTTTTTATTACTGATTTAATTCAGTGATTGCAAAAAAATATAGTGTGCCGACTTAGCTCAGTAGGTAGAGCAACTGACTTGTAATCAGTAGGTCACCAGTTCGACTCCGGTAGTCGGCACCATTTTTTTGCCTCGATAGCTCAGTCGGTAGAGCAGAGGATTGAAAATCCTCGTGTCGGTGGTTCGATTCCGCCTCGAGGCACCATTATAATTCCCTTTTAGTTCAGTTGGTAGAACGCCGGACTGTTAATCCGTATGTCGCTGGTTCAAGTCCAGCAAAGGGAGCCATTTAAAAAGCCTCGTCATTTGACGAGGCTTTTTTTATGCTTGTTATTTAATAAACTCGACACTACCATAATACCCATTCTTACCAATCCCAATTTCACGTATCATTTGATGTTATTGGACATTAATATTACTTCTCCATTAAGGCTACACCATGACAGATACTCCATCAGGGAAACCAGCAAACACTGGGATAAAACGAGTAATTAAAGCCACACAATTTTCTATGCAAGGACTGAAAGCTGCATTTAAGCATGAAGCCGCTGTTCGTCAAGAATTTGCAATGCTTGTCATTACGGCGCCTATCGCTCTATTGCTTGATGTCACCATTGTAGAAAAGATCTTGTTGATTGGTGTCTTTGTCTTAATATTTATCGTTGAGCTGCTTAATTCAGCCATAGAAGCTGTTGTAGACCGTATTGGACCTGAACATCATGAGTTAAGTGGTAGAGCAAAAGACATTGGCTCTTCGGCTGTCTTCGTCGCTCTATGCCTTGCCGGTTTTACTTGGTTGATGATTCTAGGCAGCCATTATTTATAGTAATTAGTTTTATGACTTTATGTTTGAACCAGTAAACTCAAACATAAAACATCCATTTAAATGAGGATCGTTCTAATGAACCCAATTATCCAAACACTAAAAGAACACAATGTTAGCGATGAAAAAATCACAGAAGTATTTCAAGCGCTAACACAAAATCCATTAGCGGCAATGGCAACCATTCAAAGCTTAGGTATTCCACAAGAAAAACTACAACCATTAATGATGATGGTAATGACAAACCCTAGCTTAATTAAAGAAGCGGTTGAAGAATTAGGGTTGGATTTTTCAAAAGTAGAAGAAGCAAAAGCGAAGCTTGAAGAGAATAAATAATCGTTTTCTACAAACATTAAAGCCCTGACTTCGGTCGGGGCTTTTTATATCTACAGAACTATTGAGTATTTTTCTATATCGCAGATACTTTCCATATCCCAGATACAACAAAGCCCCGATTTTCATCGAGGCTTTGTCATCTAAATGTGGTACCGGTAGGCGGACTTGAACCGCCACTCCTTTCGGAAAGGGATTTTGAATCCCTCGTGTATACCAATTTCACCATACCGGCTTTATCAGCATTGCTGCTTGATGTGGTTGATTATACTCAGAGATCATAGTCGCGCAAGCTCTTTATTACTCTACCGTATTGTTTGCTGAAATATTCAACAGTTATTTACAATCAACTTTTCATTTTTAACTCTTCTGTCGTTATACTGCTGCTAGTTTTTTAAATTTATGGAAGAAAAAATGAAGACACAAAAACAAGCAGGCTTTATGCGTCGTATGGGAGCTTGGTTTTACGACACGCTCATTATCAGCGCTATTATGATGCTTACTGGTGGGATAATTGTAGCAACCCTTGAGATGCTCTATGGTATGGGATTAATTAGCTATGGTAGCTACCCTGATGTTAGCTCTTATCTAAATAACGACCCAATGTGGAGTAATTTATACCCAATCACTCTGATCTCTGTTTTTGTTGGATTTTTTGCCTATTTCTGGTGTAAAGGACAAACACTTGGTATGCGTGCATGGAAACTTCAAGTTCAACAGTTTGATGGTTCACCAATTACCTTAACTCAAGCCATTATCCGTATGTCGACCTCAGCTTTTGGATTGGGTAACTTCCTTGTTTTTATCTCTCAAGATAACTCAGCATTTCAAGATACATGGGCTAAGACACAAGTCATCGTATTAGACAAAGCGGTTTAGCTTCTCTCTATTTTTTACGTACAAAAAAAGGAGATACTTAGTCGTATCTCCTTTTCTATAATCAATACTATTTATACTAGAGCTTTCTATTTAATAACCCTAAGGTAATCAAAAGAAAGACAAAACTGGGCCCCAAAGCGCCAAAAATAGGATGTATATTATACACCAAGGTCATTGGGCCAAACACTTCATTGGAAATATAAAAACTAAACCCGGCAATCACACCAGAAAGTATTCTCGCCCCCATCGTTACACTACGTAATGGCCCAAAAACAAAAGACAGTGCTAAGAGCATCATTACCGCAACAGATATTGGTTGTAACGCCTTACGCCAAAATGCCAATTCATAGCGGGAAGCATCTAATTCTGAATCTTTTAAATAGTTAACATAATCATACAGCCCCGTTAAAGATTGTTCTTCAGGCTTCACACTAACAACGGCTAATTTATCAGGCGTTAATGTCGTCGACCAACTTAAGGAATCGAGTTTTTTCTCTGTAATTATATTCTCATCTTTCATATCAGTGATGGAAACATCAATCAGTTTCCATCCTTCTTCTTTAGATTCATATTCTGCTTTTTTAGCAAAAACAATGTCATCTAACTTTCTCTCTTTATCAAACTGCCATAGCGTAACGCCATACAGTTTAGCTTGGTCATCAACGCGAGATAGATAGATGAAATCATTCCCATCTTTAGCCCACACACCAGTTCTCATTGAAGCAATATTGCCTCCTGAGATAGAAAATGCACGTAAATCACGAGCCATCTTCTGAGCTTGAGGCGCGCCCCATTGCCCTAATGCCATTACCATCAGCATTAATGGAATGGCCGTTTTTAATACAGAGATACCAATATCTAACTTAGAATAGCCAGCCGCTTGCATTACAACTAGCTCAGAACTTGCCGCTAGCATGCCTAGGCCAATCAAAGCACCAAGTAAAGCTGCCATAGGAAAGAACATCTCAATATCACGTGGCATACTTAATATGACGAAATACAACGCATCAAGAAGATCGTATGTCCCTTTACCAACCTTACGTAATTGTTCAACGTACTTAATGATTGATGACAAACCGACTAACGTCACTAAACACAGTGATGATGTCGCGATAATAGTACGGCCTATATACCAATCTAAAATCTTAAACATGTTTTGGTTTTCTCCGCATCTTATCTTTCAGCTTTCTCACAAAAACACTGTCCATTGAGTTCAATATTATACCAATAATCAGTAGCACGGCATTAATAGCCCACAATCCAACGGATGGATGCAAACTTCCCTCTTCTATCGCTGATTTACCCGCACTTAATGATAAGAAATAAGCCAGATACAATAAAATCGCTGGGGCAAGTTTAGCAAACCGCCCTTGTCGAGGGTTAACCGCCGATAACGGTACCACCACCATCGTCAATAATGGGATACACAAAATTAAAGAAATACGCCATTGCAATTCAGCTTTGGCTTCTAATTCTGTGCGTTTAATTAGATCTAACGTTGGAAGTGCATCCCAATCCCGACGTTTTTCTTTCACTTCTTTTTGACCAATAAGAACTTCGTAAGATTCAAAATTACTTTCAAGGTAATCAAGACGAGTCGGTATTCCTTCATAACGAGTGCCGTTATCAAGCACCAACACTTGGCGACCATCGTCTAATTGCTTAACCGTTCCTTTTTCAGAAATCAGGACACTTGGTCTCAATGAATCATTAGGTACTGGCTGTGCTAAAAATATATTAACTAAATGCTTTCCGCCTTTGTCGCTAATATCATCTATAAAAACAACGGCTTTACCATCCGGAGACGGCTTAAACTGCCCTTTCTGTAAGAGTTCAATACCGGCATCTGATTCTACATTTTCCATCAACTTGGTACTTTGCTCTTGGCTCCAAGGCGATAACCAAAGTGAGTTCACTGCCGCAATACTGCCTGTAATTAATGCAAGATAAAGCGCAGCTCGAATAAGGATTGAATTCCCCATCCCTGTCGCATTCATTACCGTAATTTCACTTTCTGCATATAGGCGACCGAAGGTCAGCAAAATACCAATAAAAATACTCAGAGGCAGCATCAATAACCCCATTGCAGGCATGTTATAGCCAACTAATGATAAAATTAATCCCCCCGGAATATCTCCATCCGATGCATCGGCTAAAATCTGTATAAATTTTTGGCTCATAAAGATCAAAAACAGCACAAAAAAGATCGCTAATTGGCTCTTTAATGTTTCCTTGATCAAATATCTAATAATAATCACGTCGAATCTACCTATAGAAAACTTGTATTTTTGCCAGAATCACTATAATTTCCGTGTAAACCATTTATTTTTTAATCTTTGGCTAAATGTTAGCCTGCGAAATCGGAACACTAATAGTATAGTATCTAACTAGATTTTGCTCATTATCTAACATTTAGTTCTATTTGTCTTTAGGATGTAGGAGTACGCATGGAGTTCAGTGTAAAAAGTGGCAGTCCAGAGAAACAACGCAGCGCATGTATCGTTGTCGGTGTTTTTGAACCACGTCGTTTGTCTCCAATCGCAGAACAGCTTGATAAAATCAGTGACGGTTACATTAGTTCATTACTTCGCCGTGGTGACCTTGAAGGTAAACCAGGCCAAATGCTGTTATTGCATCAAGTACCAAATATTCTTTCTGAGCGTGTTTTATTAGTAGGTTGTGGTAAAGAGCGTGAACTTGGTGAGCGCCAATATAAAGATATCATCAAAAAAACCATCAGCACACTAAATGAAACGGGCTCTATGGAAGCAGTATGTTTCCTTACAGAACTACACGTTAAAGGCCGTGATACGTATTGGAAAGTACGTCAAGCGGTTGAATCAACCAAAGACAGTTTATACACATTCAATCAATTCAAGAGTAATAAACCTGAGACTCGTCGCCCACTTCGTAAGTTAGTATTTAATGTACCAACTCGTAGAGAGCTTAGCTTAGGTGAGAAAGCCATCAATCACGGTCTTTCTATCTCTTCTGGCGTTAAAGCATCAAAAGATTTAGGCAACATGCCACCAAACGTTGCAAACCCTGCTTATCTTGCTTCTCAAGCACGCCGCCTTGCTGACGACTTTGAAACCGTAACGACAAAAGTTATTGGCGAAGAAGAAATGAAGAAATTGGGAATGACGTCTTACCTAGCAGTAGGCCAAGGCTCTCACAATGAATCAATGATGTCGGTAATGGAATACAAAGGCCACCCGAATCCTGATGCAAAACCAATTGTCCTTATCGGCAAAGGCCTAACATTTGATTCCGGCGGTATCTCTTTGAAACCTAGCGATAGCATGGATGAGATGAAATACGACATGTGTGGCGCCGCTTCTGTCTTTGGCGCAATGAAAGCACTTGCGAAGCTAAACCTTCCATTAAATGTTGTTGGTATACTTGCTGGTTGTGAAAACATGCCAAGCAGTAACTCTTACCGTCCTGGTGATATTTTAACAACCATGTCAGGCCAAACTGTTGAAGTATTAAATACTGATGCTGAAGGTCGTTTGGTTCTTTGTGACGCATTAACGTATGTTGAGCGCTACGAACCAGATTGTGTGGTTGATGTCGCGACGTTAACCGGTGCATGTGTTGTTGCTTTAGGCCACCACATCAACGGTCTGCTTTCTAACCATAATCCATTAGCACATGAACTGATTAATGCGTCAGAGCAATCAGGTGATCGTGCATGGCGTTTACCAATGTCAGAAGAATACAACGAACAGTTAAATAGCCCGTTCGCTGACATGGCAAATATTGGTGGTAAAGCAGGTGGTACGATTACCGCTGGTTGTTTCCTTGCTCGTTTTGCTAAGAAATACAACTGGGCTCACATTGATAGTGCGGGCACAGCTTGGGTTTCAGGTGCAAACAAAGGCTCTACCGGCCGACCAGTTTCATTGCTTGTCCAATTCTTACTGAATCGTTCAGGTCCAGAAAGCGTAGAGTAACCCTCCTCACTTTCATGATATTAAGGGCCGATATTAAGGCCCTTTTTTAATGACTTTATTTCCGTCATTATGTTGTAAAATATAAGAGATACTATGAGCCAAGCTTTATTCTATGTACTTGAATCGACCTCACCTGCTGCAACCCAACCTGGGTTGTTAAAGTTTGTGTGTCAGCTCGCTCATTACTATTACTCTCAAAATGCCCGTGTTTATATTTTAAGTGACGATAAAGAACAGGCGTTATTGATTGATGAATTGCTTTGGCAAAATGATGTTTCTGAATTTATTCCTCATAATCTTATCGGCGAAGGACCAAAATCAGGGTCACCGATAGAAATAGGCTGGGGAACATTACGCCCATCAGGGCGACGTCATGTACTAATAAACTTAGCTCAAGAAGTCGCAACTTTTGCGGTTTCCTTTGCTCAAGTGGTAGACTTCGTACCCTGTGAAGAAAAAGTCAAACAACACGCTCGAGAAAGGTATAAAATATACCGAAATGCAGGCCGCGCCATGCAAACCGAGACATTGAAATAATGCCAATCATCATAGCTAACTGACTCAACTGATTACCATTTTTCAGATAGAGCCATTAACTATGATATTTGGCATTCCACTTTTTAATAGAGATATTCGTGACGAACACTATGGAAAAGACATATAACCCGCAATCAATAGAACAAGCTCTGTACCAGACTTGGGAAGAAAAAGGCTACTTTAAGCCTCATGGCGATACATCAAAAGAAGCTTACAGCATCATGATCCCGCCACCAAACGTCACTGGTAGCCTACACATGGGTCACGCTTTCCAAGATACGATCATGGATACCCTTATCCGTGCTGAACGTATGAAAGGCAAGAACACCCTTTGGCAAGTAGGTACCGACCACGCAGGTATCGCAACTCAAATGGTTGTTGAGCGTAAGATTGCGGCTGAAGAAGGCAAAACAAAACACGATTACGGTCGTGAGGCTTTCATCGATAAAATTTGGGAATGGAAAGCAGAATCTGGCGGCACAATTACAAAGCAACTTCGTCGTCTTGGTGCCTCTGTTGATTGGGATCGTGAACGATTCACAATGGATGACGGTCTATCTGCTGCGACTCAAGAAGTGTTTGTTCGTCTATTCGAAGAAGACCTTATCTACCGTGGTAAACGTCTAGTAAACTGGGATCCTAAATTGCACACAGCAATTTCTGATCTTGAAGTTGAAAACAAAGACAAAAAAGGCTTCATGTGGCACTTCCGCTACCCACTAGCAAACGGTGTTAAAACGGCTGATGGTAAAGACTACATTGTAGTTGCTACCACTCGTCCAGAAACCATGCTTGGTGATACCGGTGTTGCTGTAAACCCTGAAGATCCTCGTTACAAAGATCTGATCGGTCAACACATTGAACTGCCTATCGTTGGTCGTTTAATTCCTATCGTAGGCGATGAGCATGCGGACATGGATAAAGGCACGGGTTGTGTGAAAATCACTCCAGCTCATGACTTTAACGATTACGAAGTAGGTAAACGTCATAGCCTACCAATGATCAACATCCTAACATTCAACGCTGATATTCGTGATACTGCTGAAGTATTCACAACGAACGGTGAAGAAAGTGATGTATACAGCGCTGAGCTTCCCGCTAAATATCACGGCATGGAACGTTTTGCTGCTCGTAAAGCTATCGTAGCTGAGTTTGATGAACTGGGTCTTCTTGAAGAGATCAAAGATCACGACTTAACCGTTCCTTACGGTGACCGTGGTGGTGTTGTTATCGAACCAATGCTGACTGACCAATGGTACGTACGTACTGCCCCTCTTGCTGCGCCTGCTGTTAAAGCGGTTGAAGATGGTCAAATCAAGTTTGTTCCTAAACAATATGAAAACATGTACTTCTCTTGGATGCGTGACGTTCAAGATTGGTGTATTTCTCGTCAACTTTGGTGGGGCCACAGAATCCCTGCTTGGTATGACAACAGCGGTAAAGTTTACGTTGGTCGTTCTGAAGAAGAAGTTCGTGAGAAAAACAACCTTGCACCTGTTGTTGTACTTCGCCAAGACGACGATGTACTTGATACATGGTTCTCTTCTGCGCTTTGGACGTTCGGCACACAAGGCTGGCCTGAAAACACAGACGCACTTAAAACATTCCACCCATCAGAAGTTCTAGTATCAGGTTTTGATATTATCTTCTTCTGGGTTGCTCGTATGATCATGATGACCATGCACTTCGTGAAAGACGAAGAAGGCAATGCACAAGTACCATTTAAAACTGTTTACATGACGGGCCTTATCCGTGATGAAAACGGCGATAAGATGTCTAAGTCAAAAGGTAACGTACTTGACCCTATCGATATGATCGATGGCATCGGCCTTGAAGAGTTAGTTGAAAAACGTTGTGGCAACATGATGCAACCTCAACTTGCTAAGAAGATCGAAAAAGCAACGCGTAAAACGTTTGAAGGCGGTATCGAACCATACGGTACTGATGCCCTACGTTTCACTCTTGCAGCAATGGCATCAACAGGTCGTGATATCAACTGGGATATGAAACGTCTTGAAGGTTACCGTAACTTCTGTAACAAACTATGGAACGCAAGCCGTTACGTATTGATGAACACAGAAGAGCACGATTGTGGCATGACTGAAGGTGCAGAGCTTGAGTTCTCACTAGCAGATCAATGGATCACATCTCAGTTTGAAGTTGCAGCAAAAGAGTTTAACGCTCACCTAGACAACTACCGTCTAGATATGGCAGCTAACACACTGTATGAATTCATCTGGAACCAATTCTGTGACTGGTACTTAGAGCTAACTAAACCGGTTCTTTGGAAAGGCACTGAAGCACAACAACGTGCTACTCGTTATACATTGATCACGGTTCTTGAAAAGACATTACGTCTTGCTCACCCTATTCTTCCTTACATCACTGAATCAATCTGGCAGAGCGTTAAGCCACTAGTTGATGGTGTTGAAGGTGAAACGATCATGACTCAAGCATTACCTCAGTTTAATGAAGAAAACTTCAACGCTGATGTAGTTGCTGATCTTGAGTGGGTTAAAGCCTTCATTACAAGCATTCGTAACTTACGTGCTGAATACGATATCGCGCCAAGCAAAGGCTTAGATGTAATGATTAAAGTTGCTGATGAGAAAGACGCAGCGCGTATTAAGGCAAATGAGATTGTACTCACATCTCTAGCAAAACTAGACAGCATCAAAGTGCTTGACGGCAATGAAGAGACGCCTGCATGTGCGACTTCTCTTGTTGGTAAATCTGAATTGATGATCCCAATGGCGGGTCTTATTGACAAAGATGCAGAACTTGCTCGTTTAGATAAAGAAGTAGCGAAAATCCAAGGCGAGATTAAACGTATCGAAGGTAAATTAGGTAACGAAGGTTTCGTTGCTAAAGCCCCTGAAGTCGTTATCGCTAAAGAACGTGAAAAGCTAGATGGCTATAACGAAACTCTTGTTAAGCTAGAAGCACAAAAAGAAACGATTGCGGCACTATAAGTAAGCCTTTTATCTTTATTAGGTTGATATTATCGTAATGCATAAAAAAGGCCGATGTTAATACATCGGCCTTTTTATTATCGGTTCTTTTTCGTAATCAAAAAATAAGACTACTGCCTATGATTACTGGCATTACTATAAATTCACTAAAATGACTTACAAAGGAAAGTGAATCACATTTTCTGTTCGACATAAGCCAATTTCAAGCTCATGGTGCTGACCATCAAGTATTACGTCAATTACATAGAGATCATCTGAGTTTTGCATTTGGTCATCCCAATATTTTGGCGCTTCGACTTGGAATAACGCCGACACATGATCACTTCTTACATCCACAGGAAGCGTCAATGTCATGCCATCAAACTTAATACTGGCAGAAATAAGATTGGGTTTATACGTATGGAAACGCACGTCTACTTTTAACTCACAACCATGGTGCCAAATTTGTTCGATACTAATATGATTTAAAGAAAGGTGTGGGATAGGCTGAAAAAAACAAACACCAAAAACTCCAATATCATCTTTTATATCAATACTTTGCACTGCACCAAAACGGCGATAATACGCTTGATTTATTTCGCAAACACCGCTGACTTCATTATCATCTAACAACCAGTCTTCATCGTCTTCTTCTAGAAAAAGAATTTCAAAACGATTGCCTCCTAACTGTAAGTATTCTTTGATGTCCTTACGATAACGCGTCATCAATTCATTACAATCAAATACCGCCACACCGTTAATTCTGACTTCTGCATAACGAGAAACACCACTCATCACTAACTCTATCGCAGGGTAGCTCAGTAAGGTTTCATCCACATCAAAAAAACGCATCAAGTGCCACTCTTGATGATTTGCATCTTCGACAGAAAGCACATCATAAGCGAATGCTACACCTTGTTGGATCGGAATATCTTTAATCGGTAGGCTTGTATCTGTTAATGGTGATAGCTGCCATAAGGCCTTTTCCCCATTAAGTAGAATTCTTGAGTTCATTACTATATTCATCCCTAAAAAAATGCCCCAGTATCTGTTTATCAACAGGCCTAGGGCATTATCTTTTATTACCGTACTACGGTAATGTTATTCGTCGTCACCATCTTCAATAACGTCATACTCAGCGTCTTCGCCTTCGTAGTATGTACCCCAACCATCATAGATAATGTCGAATTTCTCAGCGATCAGAACTAATTTCTCTACTTGAGAGTCAATCACGTCAGCATCTAATGCACAATCCATCACTGCATCACAGCAAAGAATTTTAGCACCGTTTTCATCTTCAAGTTCTTCTGCTTCTAATACTTCAAAACCCATTTTAAATGCTTCAACAACGGCATTTTCAAGCGCTTTAAAGTCTTCAGCCATCAAGTGGTGCTCGATAGCATACAGTGCTTCAGGCTCACTTCCGTCAGCTTTTAGCGACTCAATAATTTCACGCGTTTCTATTTTTTGAAATTCAAGAAATTGTTCAACTGATAGATATTCGTCTTCTTGAGACATAGTAAGGCTCCACACTGTATAAAATAATAAAAATTAACTTGAGCATTATAGCCTGCCCAATCCAAATTCCCTAGCACTTCAATAATTAAAGAAATAATACTTTCTATACGGTATTATTTCTCTTAATAGCAGTAAATATTAGAAAGGAATCTTATGAGTAAGCTATTTGTTGGCTCCGAAATTGGCCAACTTCGTCGTGTCATTCTTCATCGTCCAGAGCGAGCATTAAGCCATTTAACGCCAACCAACTGTCACAACCTTCTTTTTGATGATGTCCTCTCCGTTGAAAAAGCACTTCATGAACACGATCAATTTGTTGCCACACTTAGACAGCAAGATGTTGAAGTCTTATTACTTCAAGATTTACTCGAAGAGACGCTCGCTCATCAAGAAGCGAAACAATGGTTATTAAGGCATCAAATTTCTCATTATCGTTTTGGTCCAACCTTTGCTAATCAAATTAGGGCTTTTCTACTCGAAAAAAACAACAAAGAGCTCGCCTCAATTTTATTGGGAGGATTAGCATTTATTGAATTACCATTCAAAGCGCCTTCAATGCTTCAACAATTGAGTGACCCGTTCGATTTTGTTATCGACCCGCTTCCTAATCATTTATTTACTCGTGATACTTCATGTTGGATTTATGGTGGCGTTTCAATCAATCCCATGGCAAAAGCCGCTCGTAAAAGAGAATCCAACCATTTGCGAGCCATTTATAAATGGCATCCTTTGTTTTCAAATCAATCCTTCCCTCGTTATTTTGGGGATGAAAATCGCCACTACGATAACGCGACGATAGAAGGTGGGGATGTATTGATCATAGGCAAAGGGAATGTACTTATTGGGATCTCAGAGCGAACAACCCCACAAGGCATTGAAAACCTAGCAAAACAGCTTTTCAGAACAGAACAAGCCAAACAAGTTATCGCCATTAAACTGCCTGAAAACCGATCTTGTATGCATTTAGATACGGTAATGACACACATGGACCATAATGTATTTTCAGTATATCCACGAGTTATCGATAAAAATATGCCTTGTTGGTCAATCACCGCGTGTGGAGAACAACAACTCGCGATTAAAG